>MDTG01297326.1_pt1 | contig 61900 bp, 64 predicted proteins | sample 811421 | NCBI WGS metagenome assembly MDTG01 (sample SAMN05326645, study PRJNA326480) | marine metagenome | isolation source: seawater | place: Pacific Ocean: South East | collected 2011
ACTTGCATCGTTTGAAACTGAGCCTGTGACTTTGAAAACCGACAAAGGTGAGGTCGTCTGCCAACTATACGACCGTAACACTGTTATTTTTGATCGTGCAATTCACATGCCGCATGCAATGCATGTCGAAGAGGCGGATGCCCTCTGTCGCGCTGAGGGTGAGCGGCTGAGAAACAAATAGATTACATTCTTTATTTCGCGCGAATGCTCCTCGACAGCCGGATCACTGTCGGGGGCTTTTGTGCTGGTAGGGATTGTAAAATCCTTTCGCCAAGACTATCCAGTATCTACCTCGGGGCGCCCTTATGGGCTGAGATGCGTAAGCGAACCCGTAGAACCTGAACCGGCTAGTACCGGCGGAGGGAAGGTTTGGACATCTCCAATGCCTGACCCCGTTCGGCGATATGGAGATAAAAATGAAATTGACTTCCCTTTTCGCAGGACTGTTTTTAGCAAGCGCGGCTGTGGCCGAAACGCCCGTGCTGACGGTCTATACCTATGACAGTTTTATATCAGATTGGGGTCCTGGCCCTGCGGTTGAATCCGCGTTTGAGGCCACATGCGGCTGTGACTTGCAGATGATCGGTGTGGGCGATGGCGCGGCATTGTTATCGCGCCTAAGGCTCGAAGGCTCCCGCACAGAGGCCGATGTTGTTTTGGGCCTAGATACCAACCTCACCGCCGCTGCTGCAGAAACTGGATTGTTTTCCCCGATTTCATTGTCTGCGGACTATGCGGTACCCGGCGGGTGGAGCGACAGGCATTTTGCGCCGTTCGACTGGGGCTATTTTGCTTTTGTGCATGATACTCAGCTGACCGCTCCAACAAATTTCCGCGATCTGGCCGCGAGTGATCTGAAAATTGTGATCCAAGATCCTCGGTCGTCCACACCGGGCCTGGGGCTCCTGCTTTGGGTCAAGACAGCTTATGGCGATGAAGCGGGGGATATTTGGGCTGATCTTTCAGACAATATTGTGACAGTGACAGCGGGCTGGTCCGAAGCCTATGGCATGTTCTTAGAAGGGGAGGCGGATTTGGTGCTCTCCTACACCACGTCACCCGCCTATCATCTGATTGCTGAGGAGGATGCTTCCAAAACCTTCGCATTGTTTGAGGAAGGCCATTATATGCAAATTGAAGTAGCTGGAAAATTGGCAACTACAGATCAAAATGCTCTGGCGGATCAATTTTTGCAATTTATGGTTTCCGATGCATTTCAAAGCATTATCCCCACCACCAATTGGATGTTCCCAGCCGTTACGCCTACGATGGGCTTGCCCGATGGTTTTCCCCAGGCATTGAGCGCCGAGCAGTCGCTCATTTTGTCACCCGCGCAAGCCGCGGCGCAGCGCAGCGCAGCCTTGGATGAATGGCAGAGTGCACTGGCACAATAATGTTACGCATTGTTCTTGGCGGGGTGGTCTTGATTGCCCTGCTAATTTTTTCTCTTGGCACTGCTTTGGTTGTCGGTCTGCAAGGGCGTGGGCTTGCGGCGTTGAGTGGCGCTGATTGGTCGGCTGTAAAATTCACCCTATGGCAGGCGAGCCTCTCTGCGGGTTTGAGCATAGTAATGGCGATCCCTGTGGCGCGAGCTTTGGCTCGGCAAAGCTTCCCTGGCCGCCAAGCTTTAATCACCCTCTTGGGCGCGCCCTTTATTTTACCGGTGATCGTCGGAGTTCTCGGGCTCTTAGCAGTTTTTGGGCGGGCTGGATGGATCAGCTCTGCGTTGGATTGGGCCGGATTTGCCAAACTATCCATTTACGGTGCGCCCGGTGTTGTGCTGGCGCATGTATTTTTTAATTTGCCGTTGGTTACGCGGCTCTTGCTACAAGCTTGGACAGCGATTCCGGCAGAGCGATTTCGCGTGGCCGAGAGTCTTGGGGCCTCGCCATGGGCCTATTTTCGATTGATTGAGGGGCCGATGCTGCGGGCCACGGCGCCGGGGGCATTCTTACTTGTGTTCTTGCTATGCCTGACCAGCTTTGTTGTCGCACTGGCGGTCGGGGGTGGGCCAAGGGGCACAACAATCGAACTGGCCATCTATCAGGCTTTTCGTTTGGATTTTGATTTGGGAAAAGCGGCCAGTCTTGCTCTGGTCCAGTTTACAATTTGTGGTGCAGTGTCCCTTTTGGCGTTTATTGTGCCGTTGCCCCAGACCAATGGCCTTGGGCTTGATCGGGTTCCACAGCGCTTGGATGGGCCGCGGCATCGATTATGGGACGGGTTTTGGATTTTCGGCGCCGGTGCGTTTTTGGTGCTGCCGCTTGGTGCCGTTCTTTTGCGGGGGCTGCGGCATATGCTTGAGGTGCCGCCGCAAATTCTTACGGCGAGTTTAACATCTTTGACGATCGCGATTGTATCAACTGCCCTCTGTCTTGCCATGGCTCTGTCGCTTTCGTTGGCCTTTGCCCGCCGCGGATCACTGGCACGCAGCTTGGCGGAGGCCACGGGCATTCTGGGGCTCGCCAGTAGTCCGCTGGTGGTGGGAACTGGTCTGTTTGTGTTGATTTTCCCCTATGCGCAACCAATGAATTTTGCCCTGTCGATCACCGCTGCGGTCAATGCGATGATGGCGTTGCCCTTTGCTCTGCGCGTGTTGATGCCGGCGGTGCAAGAGACTTATGGCGACTACCTTCATTTGCGCATGAGCCTTGGAATGGGAAGCTGGATCTGGATAACGCGGATCCTTGGGCCACGTCTGCGCCGCCCCATAGGGTTTTCGGCGGGCCTTGCTGCGGCGCTCTCTATGGGAGATCTTGGAGTGATTGCGCTTTTTGCCGATCCTGATCTGCAAACTCTACCGCTGATGCTCTATCGGTTAATGGGTGCGTATCGAATGGATCAGGCCGCCGCCACCGCGGTGGTGCTCGTGGTGCAAAGTTTGTTTTTGTTTTGGATGTTTGATCGTGGAGGGCGTGGACATGCTACAATTGGATAGGCTGCTTTACCAGCAGGATGGATTTTCTCTCACGGCGGATTTGCAAATTGCATCAGGGGACCGCGTGGCCGTGATTGGCCCCTCTGGTGGGGGTAAGTCGACGTTACTTAACGGGATTGCTGGGTTTTTGGTCCCTAGGGAAGGGCAGGTGCTTTGGAATGGGAAGCCCATGCCAGATCATCCTGGTGAACGGCCGCTCAGCATATTGTTTCAAGATCACAACCTCTTTCCGCATCTCACCGTGCTGGACAATGTGGCGATTGGCCTGAGACCTGACATGCGCCTATCAGCATTTCAAAAGGCACAGGCTATATCGGCGCTGGATCAGGTGGGACTGGGTGACAAGGCGATGGCCCATCCGCGCGACCTCTCGGGTGGCCAGAAAGGCCGGGCAGGATTGGCGCGAGCGTTATTGCGTCAACGCCCAATTTTGCTGCTGGATGAGCCTTTTGCAGCTCTGGGGCCGGCGTTGAAGGATGAAATGCTTGAACTAACGCGGCAGATTGTTCATCAGGCGGGTATCACTGCATTGATGGTCACTCATGATCCGCAAGATGCATTGAATTTTGCGCAATACGCCATTCTTGTTATCGATGGTCGGGCCCAGGCGCCCGCGCCAATTGGCCCCCTATTTGACCATCCCCCACCGGCCTTGCAGGCATATTTGGGGCGGCGCGCTCCTTGAGCTCATAAAAAACGCGCCCCCAAGGAGGCGCGTTTTGCTTTGTCAGAAACTTAGTCTTTTCTGTATTTTATGGGACGCCAGAGCGCCTTATTGGCGAAATATAGCAGTAGGGTCAGAAAGCCCAAGATTAAAACACCAACCGCACCAGCACGCTTGCGATCGTTCAGCTTTGGTTCAGCTGTCCACATTAGGAAGGCTGAGATGTCTTCAGCGAGATGTTGCAGATCATTTGGATAACCGTCTTCGAACTCAACGTACTCGTCCTCCAATGGAGCGCCCATTGAAATCCATCCACCTGGATAAGCAGTATTTTCGTAGAGAGTAACGCCTGCAGAAGTCTTTTCTTCGCCTGTGTAGCTTGTCAATAATGACAGAATATATTCGGACCCTCCCATACCTTTAACCAGTTGGTTTATGCCTGTACCGGCTGGTCCGTGAAAGCCTGCTCGGGCTTTAGCCATTAACGACAGATCTGGTGCGTTGGCATTACTGCTTTTGGGGAAATGGTCTGCTGGAACCGCAGCGCGGTAATCACCTTCACCTTCATTCAGATTTTGATCCCAAACTTCGATGTAGTCAGAGGCGTAGACACGCACTTCTTCCTTGCTTAGATGTGGTCCACCTTCATCGCCCAGCGAGCGTATGGGCACGAATTTCATGCCGTGGCATGACGAACAAACTTCTGTGTAGATTTTTAATCCGCGCCGCAACTGATCTTGGTCGTACGAGCCAAACGGACCTTCAAAAGAGAAAGCGTGGTCTTTAACATAGCCCTCTCCACCGGCAGCCTGAGCCCCACCGGTTGCGAGCAGCGAAGCGAATGTAAGAGCTATTGTGAATCTTTTGAACATAATTTGTTCCCTTATCACTCTGCTGGCGTGGCAGCGCTAGCTGCCTCGTAAGTGCTGCGTTTGGAATTGAAGTCATCTTCGATTGTTGCGGGTGGTGTCGATGGTTTCTCGAGCACGCCCAGCAACGGCAAGATAACCAAGAAGTAGGCAAACCAGTAGGTAGAACCGATCAAAGATAAGGATGCGTATGGCTCTTCTGCAGGACGGGCACCGAGCCACATCAAAAAGATGAAGTCCGCAACCAAGATACCAAACCACCACTTAAACATTGGGCGATAACGACCAGAGCGCACGCTGGAGGTGTCGAGCCATGGCGCAAGGGCCATAACTGCAATCGCACCGAACATGGCTAAAACGCCGAAGAATTTTGCGTCAATGATGCCGCCTGTCAGAAAGCTTGCGATCTGAACAACCCATACTTCGGATGTGAACGCACGCAAAATGGCGTAGAATGGAAGGTAATACCATTCAGGCACGATATGTGCCGGTGTAACCAATGCGTTGGCTTCGATATAGTTGTCAGGATGGCCAAGGTAGTTAGGCATGAAGCCGACTATCGCCATGAACACAGTCATTATGAGGCCGAGAGCAAATAGGTCTTTGACTACAAAGTAAGGCCAGAAAGGCAGAGTGTCTTTTTGGGCTTCGGCTTTCGAATCGCGGCGTACTTCCACACCGGTTGGGTTGTTGTTGCCAGTGGTATGGAATGCCCAGATATGTATGATGACGAGACCTGCAATCAAAAACGGCAAAAGGTAGTGCAGGCTGAAGAAACGATTTAAAGCGGGTTGACCCACGGCACTTGCGCCCAAGAGCCAAGTCTGTAGCGCCTCTCCAACGAAAGGTATCGCACCAAACAAGCCGGTGATCACAGCTGTACCGTGGAAAGACATTTGACCCCAAGGCAAAACGTAGCCCAAAAAGCCCGTGGCCATCATTAGCAAATAAATTAGCATACCGATGATCCAAGTAATCTCACGGGGAGCTTTATAACTTCCATAATATAGACCGCGGAAGATGTGAGCGTAGACTGCGATAAAGAACAATGAAGCACCATTCATGTGGAAATAACGAATCATATGACCACCATTCACGTTGCGCATAATATGCTCAATTGAGGCAAAAGCTAAATCAACATTCGCCGTATAATGCATCGCTAAAACAACGCCAGTCACAATTTGCATGGCCAGACAGAAGGTCAAAACAATGCCCCAAATCCACATCCAGTTTAGATTTTTTGGTGTTGGTATCATCAATGTATCATGCAAAAGTCCAATGATTGGCAAGCGAGCGTTAATTGCTTTTGTCGCTTTGGACTTTGGTTCGTAGTGATCGTGTGGAATGCCGCCCATTATGCGTTCTCCTTACCAATGACAAGTTCAGTTTCTCCGTCGAAACGGGCCACTGGAACCAATAGGTTTTCTGGAGCTGGACCTTTACGGATGCGCCCCGCGGTATCGTAGTGTGACCCGTGGCAGGGGCAGAACCAACCGCCAAATTCACCGGCTCCGTCGCCCAAGGGCACGCAGCCCAGATGGGTGCAAACGCCGAGCATGACCAACCATTCGCCGTTTTCGTCAAGCGCGCGGTTTTCATCGGTTGCCGGGAGATCTGGTTTGTTGTCATTGCGGTCATTGCTGTCAATCAAATCGCCCATATCAACAGCCCGGGCCGCTTCAATTTCACTCTGTGTGCGCCTGCGAATGAAGACTGGCTTGCCCTGCCAAAGAACGGTGATCTGTGTTCCCTGCTCAACATCGGCCACATCCACGCGGATTGCGGCCAAGGCCAAAACATCCGCTGAGGGGTTCATTTGGTTGACCAAAGGCCAAACCGCTGCGCCCGCTGCTACTGCGCCTGCACCTGCCGTCGCGTAGTAGAGAAAATCTCTACGGGTGCCTTCGTGTTCATCTGTATGCGCCACGAGGTTCCTCCAAGTTAATTGCCAGCCATGACTGGCCCAAAGACTCGGACCCCACAGGAGTAGGGTCGTTCGATCCGTTTCCTAGCTCAGCGACAGCGCCGCGTCCAGCGGACATTCGGGCGCAGTCTGCAAGGTGCAAATTTGCCGCATTTTTGTAACAATTGCACTGGGCCGCTGCGGGTGTTGCTAGGTTTACCCGTCGATTTCTGTTGCCCGGAAGCTAGGGCGTTTGGAGATGTTTGCAAACCAAGCCGCCAGCGCGTCATGTCCTTGCCGCCAATTGCGCGCGTCATGGCGCAAGTCCAGATAGCCCAACGCGCAAGCAATGCTGATATGCGCCATGGTGAGCGGGCCGTTCAGCAGAGCCATCCATTGGCTGTCCAAGGCATGACAGCCGCCCATAACCTTGGCCCATTGCGCTTCGGTCCAGTCGGTGCTGACCTGCTCTTGCGGACGCAAACGCAGCTCATAGGAGATGCTCACCGCGCTATCCATCATCGAATCGCCTGTGGCTTCCAGGGTGAGCACATCCCAAAGCCCGTCCCGTGGATATAGCCCGGCGGAGGCTTTTGCGTCCAAATATCGGGTGATCACGCGGCTGTCATAGAGCGCAGGCCCATCGGCGCGGCTCAAAGAGGGGATACGCCCGGTTGGATTGGCGGCCTTGGCTTGTTCATTGACCTGAAAGGGGGAGGTTGTGATGCTAACCTCTTCTACATCTTTCAACTGGCCGGTCTCGCGCAACACAACCCGAACTTTCCGGGCAAAGGGAGAGGCTTCTGCCATAATTAATTTCATATCATTGACCTTTCTAAAGGGGATTACATGCTGCGCGGCTGCTCAACCGCGGCGCAAAAGATCTGCTGGCCGGACCGCTTCGCCCGTGCGCGCCGATTCCGCCGCCGCCTCCGCCAAGGCAAGAGACATCAGCCCGTCATAGCCACTGGTGCGCGGCGCCTGCCCGGTATTTAAACAGGTCACGAAATGTTCAATCTCTGCCGCATAGGCAGCGATATAGCGCGTCATGAAGAAATCGAGCAGCGGCGGGCGGGTATAGCCTGCGCCATTGGCCAGGGTGACACGCGACTGGTGATGATTGTCCGCCGTCACAGAGCCGCCCGAGCCATGCACCTCGATGCGTTGATCATAGCCAAAGGTGGCGCGGCGCGAATTGCTGATGGTGCATTGTTTGCCGCTGGCTGTGCGCAAAATGGCATTTGCGCTGTCAAAATCGCCACGATTGCCAATTTCAGGATCGGTCAGAACTGAGCCGGCCGCCTGTACCGTTTCGATCTCTTCACTCAGTATCCAGCGTGCCACATCAAAGTCATGGATCATCATATCTCGAAAGATGCCGCCGGAACGTTCAATATAATCGTAAGGTGGCGCTCCGGGATCGCGGCTGATCAAAGTGACCATCTCAACTTCGCCAATATTGCCTGCATCAATCTCAGCGCGCAGAGCTTGAAAGTCTGGATCAAAGCGTCTTTGAAAGCCAACCATCAACGTGGCCTTTGTCTCCTCCACGACCTTTAAGCAGGCCTTCACGCGCGATAGATCCAGATCAACTGGTTTTTCGCAGAAAATTGCCTTGCCGGCGCGGGCAAAATTTTCGATCAAATCTGCATGGGTATCTGTCGGGGTGCAGATGATCACCGCATCAATATCTGCTGCATCTTTGATGTGTTCAATTGTGCGAACCTCACAGCCATAGCTGTCGCGCAACATTTCTGCGGCTGCGGGCATAGGATCAGCGACTGCGACCAGCTGAGCGTTGGGCACCGACGATACGGCACGGGCATGAACCTGGCCAATGCGCCCTGCGCCTAAGAGACCGATTTTCGTCATCATTTATTCCTTCAAACCCTGGGCAGGAATAGACCTGCAAGAAATCCTGCGAATTGATACGCGGTTATGGCGCTCATTCAAGCCCAGTCTGGCGCATTATGAGCAAAGCTGCATTTTATCCGCCAATGCTCTGCTTTGAAATTGCTCTGACTTGTAGGGCCGGCGATTGCTGGTTAGCAAGGGAGCTGAAGAGGATATATAATGAAAAGATCTTTGGTCGACCTTGGTCAACAGCTTTTGGATGCCGCGACACGCGCCGGAGCGGATGCTTGCGATGCTATGGTGGTTGATGGGGTGTCGCACTCAATCGAAGTGCGCGGCGGCGAACTCGAGCAAGCCGAGCGTGCCGAGGGGATTGATATCGGGTTGCGGGTCATGCAGGGCGCGCGTCAGGCCTGTGTTTCGGCCTCTGATATCAGCCCGGAGGCTATAGATCTTATGGCCCAGCGCGCTGTTGAAATGGCACGTTACGCGCCCGATGATGCCTACCTGCGTCAGGCCAGCGCAGACCAACTGGCCCGAGATTGGGACGTCGAGGCGCTTGAGCTGTCCGATCCGAGCGAGGAGCCATCGGCTGCGCAATTGCAGGCCACTGCGCTTGAAGCGGAAGCCGCAGCGCTAGAGGTGCCAGGCATTATGCAATGCCAATCGGCAGCGGCAGCCTTCGGTGCGCGGCGCATTCAGCTGTGCATGTCGAATGGATTTAGCGGGGGTTATGCCCGCACAGATCATGGGTTTTCCTGTGTCGCTATAGCGGGCACTGGCTTAGAGATGGAACGTGATTATGATGGCGACTCTCGGATTTTTTGCGCAGATCTGCGCGCGGCCTCTGAGGTTGGCCGCCGCGCGGGCGAACGGGCCGCGGCCCGTCAAGGGGCGCGCAAACCTCCAACGGGCGTTTTTCCCGTTCTGTATGACGAGCGTATTTCCAGCGGCTTGATTGGGCATCTTCTTGCGGCGAGCAATGGTTCGGCTGTGGCACGCGGCGCAAGCTGGTTGCAAAATGACATGCACAGCGCCGTGTTGCCGCGCGGGATCTCTTTGCTGGAAAACCCGCATCGCAAACGTACCGGCGGCGCGCGGCCTTTTGATGCGGAAGGCTTGCCAGTCGCGGAACGGGCGATTGTGGCGGATGGGATCTTAGAGCAATGGACGCTTGATTTGTCCACCGCCGCGCAATTGGGCTTACAGAGCACAGGCTCTGCTATGCGCGGTCCCTCCGGTCCGCCCTCACCGGGCGTGGGCAATGTAACGCTGACGCCAGGCCAGCAAAGCCGTGAAGATTTGATCCGCGACATGGGCACGGGCCTCTTGCTGACCTCTTTGATTGGTGCCTCGATCAATGACACGACTGGAGATTATTCGCGCGGTGCATCGGGCTTTTGGGTGGAAAATGGTGAGATTTGCTACCCGGTCAATGAATGCACTATCGCGGGAAATTTAAGGGAGATGCTGCTGAATATTGTCCCTGCCAATGATGGGCGTGCCCATCTGTCGCGGGTTGTGCCGTCCTTATTAATCCCATCTATGGCGATTGCCGGTGACTGATCTTGAACTCATAACCCAAGCTGCGCGTGCGGCTGGGGATATTGCTATGGGATTTTTTCAAAAAGATCCTGAGATTTGGGACAAGTCAGACAATGCCGGCCCGGTGACCGAAGCGGATCTCGCGGTTGACAAAATGCTGTCTGCGGAGCTGCGCGCGGAGCGCCCCGCATATGGCTGGTTGTCTGAGGAGACTGAAGATAGTGCGGAAAGGTTGCAACAAGAACAGGTATTTATCGTTGATCCGATAGATGGCACGCGGGCCTTTATAGCCGGGAAAGAACATTGGGCGCATTCTTTAGCCGTCGCCAAGGCTGGGCAAATTCAAGCGGCTGCGGTCTATCTGCCGGTGTTGGACATGATGTTCAGCGCATATTTAGGTGGCGGAGCCTTTTTGAACGGTGCCCCTATTGCTGTGTCGCCGCGCGCAGAGACCCAAGGGGCGGATATATTATCGGCTAAGTCTAATTTCGACCCTGAGTTTTGGCCGGGTGGGTTTCCTGATTTGAAACGCAGTTTCCGCTCTTCTTTGGCCTATAGGTTGTGCTTGGTGGCCAATGGCGCTTTCGACGGCATGCTGACGCTCAGGCCGACATGGGAATGGGATGTCGCGGCTGGAAGTTTGATTGTTAATGAGGCCGGTGGGCTGGCCACAGATCAAACTGGAGCCGCGCCGCGTTTCAACAGCGCGGCGGCACAGCTGAATGGAATGGTGGCGAGCAATCGGGATATTCACTCCGGCCTTTTGGCGGGCCTAACCTAGGGGCGGATATGACACCAGAGGCCAGAACAGACCGTCCGCTCATATGGGCTCATGCCAATACACCCGCGGCGATAGATGCGATCCGTGAGGTCTTGATGCGCGCGCAGTTGAGTGATCCAACATTATCTTATGTTCTGACGACTTCAGATTCGGCGGTTACTTTTGCACCGGATGTCGTGGTTTTGGATGAGGCTGATGCGGAAGCGGGTTTGGCTTGGTTGTCAGAGAACTCGCCAGATTTATGTCTGTGGGTGCAGGCCAGTGTCGCCTCGGCATTGTTTGGCCTCAACCATCGCCGGTCAATTCCGACCCTGTTGATAAACGCAGAAACCCGACTCCTGTGGAGCCGAACCTGGCTTTGGCGAAAGACGATCGCGCGGCAGACTTTGAAGCCTGTATTCTATGCTTTTGTTACATCGAGGGAATCAACCGGCAGCCTGCGCAATCTCGGTTTGCCAGCCCGCAATATCGAGGTCTTGGGACCACTCTTGGGCGGGGTTTTGGCGCCAGGCTGCGATGAGGGTGAACGAGATCGTGTTGGCGAAATCCTGGCCGGGCGGCCTGTATGGTTCGCACATAGGGTGCCCCACCAGGAAATGCGCGTGGTGATTGATGCCTTTATGCAAGTTCAGCGCAAGGCGCACCGTATGTTGCTGATTTTGGATTTGCTTGATCCCGCGGGCACGGAAGATTGCCGGGCGCTTTGTGCTGAGTTGGGATTGACCACGCATGCGCGGGCGGAGGAGGGCGAGCCAGATTCCCGAACCCAAGTCTTTCTCGCGGAAACGGGCGAAGACACGGGGCTTTGGTATCGGTTGGCGGCACTTGCTTATATGGGCGGGAGTTTGACAAGCGGCGATGTGCCCAATCCAATGGTGGCTGCCGCTTTAGGGAGTGCGGTTGTACATGGGCCCGAAATTGGCCGAAAACAACATGCCTATGATCGCTTACGCGAGGCTGGAGCCGCGCAGCCTTTGGCGACAGCGCAAGACTTGAGCCGCCGAGTGGCGGCGGTGATGGAACCTGATCAATGCGCCGAGATGGCTGCCGCGGGTTGGGAGGTTGTATCAGAAGGGGCAGAGGTTACAGATAAATTGGTGGAAGTAACGTTGCAAAAACTGGGCCTTGGGGAAACACAATAATGGTACGCACGCCGCAGTTTTGGCATCAACCGCGAGGGGTCTTGGCCTATAGCCTTTGGCCCTTGGGCTGGTTCTATGGTGCTGCAACGGCTTGGCGGCAAAGCCGGGCATCACAGGCGCTTCAGGCGCCCTGTCCGGTGATTTGTGTTGGAAATATCAATGCTGGCGGCACGGGAAAAACGCCAGTGGTGATTGCATTGGCCGAGCATTTAAAGCAGCGTGGCAGGCGGGTCGTGGCCTTGTCGCGTGGCTATGGCGGTACTAACGCCACGCCTACTTTGGTGGATCCAAAGAGACATGGGGCGGCCGAGGTGGGCGATGAACCTTTGCTGATTTCCGCCTTTTGCCCTGTGGTCGTGGCCCGCAAAAGAGTGGAGGGTCTGGCGCTTGCTTTGGCACAAAATCCAGATGTGATTTTGATGGATGATGGTTTTCAAGATCCTACTGTGCGCAAAGATTTTTCGGTCGTGGTCGTCAATGCCGCCCTTGGATTTGGCAATGGATTTTGTGTACCAGCTGGCCCCTTGCGGGAGCCTCTGGCCAAAGGTTTGGCGCGTGCCGATCTTTGCCTTTTAATCGGCGATCCAGCAGCGCAGCGGCGGTTCGCGGCTCTAGAGCCAGGCCACGCGCATTTGCGGGTTGAGGGCCAGATCAAGCCTTTGCTGACAGGCATGCCTTGGCAGGGGTTACCGGTTCTTGCCTTTGCCGGGATTGCCCACCCAGAAAAATTCTTTGCCACCCTGCGCGATCTTGGTGCCAATCTCTTGGGCTGTGAAGCCTTGTCGGATCACGAGCCGCTGTCGCTGCCCTTGATGAAGCGGCTGGCTGCAAAAGCGCGGGCGCTGAACGCGCAGTTGGTTTGTACAGAAAAAGACGCGGCCAGATTACCGGCGCAATATCAAAGGGATGTTTTGGCCCTGCCGGTGCGGCTTGAGATCAAAGATTGGTCCAAGATCGATAATAAACTCGTCAACCTTGGACTTTGACTTTTACTGCGCATCCAGAATTTTTTGCAATTCTGCATAGGGCATATTGGAATATTTCACACCATTGATGATAAAGGATGGGGTGGAAGAGATTTCATCTTCGGCCTGGTTCGCCTCATACCAAGCCACAAGGTTTTGTGCTTTTTCCCCATCGGAAAAGCAACTTTGAACATCTTTATGCGCCAGGCCCGCCGCCAGGCCAATGCGGCGCAGATTCTCCGCAATCTCGGCTGGCGTGCCTTTGGTCCATTCGGATTGTTTGTTGTAGAGAAGGTCTGTGATGGCAAAAAATTTATCTGCACCGCCGCAGCGCGCGATGATAGAGCCCCAAAGTCCATAGCGATCGAAATAAATCTCGCGATAGGTGAAATGGAGTTTGCCTGTGTCAATATAATCAGCTTTGAGTTTTTGAAAAACATCTTTGTGGAAGGTGCGGCAATGGGGGCAGGTATAGCTGGCATATTCTGTCATCTGAATTGGCGCGTCTTTGGCTCCAAGTGTCATCTCAAGAACAGAGGAGGTGTCAATTTCACCGGTTTCCGTAGCATTGGCGGCACCGAAGCTGGGAGCTGTCAATCCCGAGGGCGCGGGCGCCGTCACCATATAAGCACCAATGCCCAAGGCGACTACAAATACCAATCCGATCACATAGGTCTTTTTCATCTCAAGATCTCTTTTCATGTTTTATAATGTTTTCCCCGAAGGCCGCCAGAGCTGCTCTTAGGCCTTCGTCTTTGATCTCGCAAGCTATGGCCTTTGCTTTTTGAGCTGTGGCGGGGCAGGGTGCTGGTATCGTGCTTTTTGGCAGGTCTCCAAACCGGGCTTGGCCGTCAGAAAATCCGATGGGGGCTGTTTGGGTGATGCGGATGCGGGAAATCGCGTTGTAGCCATAGCAGGCGTTCACTTTTTCGCGAAGCTGCGGCAATTGCATGGCCAGCATCTCAGCCTGTGGCCCGGTGGTCAGGACGACCAATGTCGCTCCAAACCCTTTTTGTGCGTAGCTGACTTTCACCGGTGTGCAAATTTCCGCAATTGGTGCGCCGACAATTTCGGACCAGTGTGTCAGCAGCCGCGTGATCGCAAAGCCCCGCGATTCCCCGGCATTTCGGAGTTTTTGTTCGAGCAAAGCAGAGGTGCGCCGAAAACCCGCCGCGCGTTTTTTAGATCTACTTGCGTTATTTTGCATCGATTTTGCTGACTCTTCCTGATTTACCCTATTTTACCTGAAGCCGGAGGCAACGCCACCACTTTTGCAGAAAGTTATCCAAACGTGCATGATCTTATGAATTCAACAGAGCTTTTGAAGTGGTATGACGGTCATGCGCGAGAGTTGCCTTGGCGTGTCAGCCCATCAGCGCGGGCTGCCGGGCTGCTGCCAGATCCTTATCGTATTTGGCTTTCTGAAATCATGTTGCAGCAAACGACCGTGGCGGCGGTGAAGGCTTACTTTTTGAAGTTCACAGCCCTATGGCCGACGGTTGTAGATCTGGCTGCCGCGGAAGACGCCGATGTGATGGCGGCATGGGCAGGGCTTGGCTACTATGCCCGAGCGCGCAACTTGTTGAAATGCGCCCGCGTTATCGTGGCGGAGCATGGCGGAAACTTCCCCGCCGATCGCGCGGCCTTGCAAAACCTGCCGGGCATCGGTCCCTACACTAGCGCGGCTATTGCTGCCATTGCATTTGACCAAGCGGAAACGGTCGTGGATGGAAATGTTGAGCGCGTCATGGCGCGATTGTTTGATCTCCACGCACCGCTTCCAAAATCGAAGGGGGCGCTGACGTCATGCGCCGCAAGTCTGACGCCCCAGGCGCGATCTGGAGACTATGCACAAGCGGTGATGGATTTGGGCGCCACGATTTGCACCCCGAAATCACCACGCTGCGCCCTGTGCCCATGGCATGACATCTGCGCGGCGCGTAAAGCGGGCACTGAGGCGGAGTTACCGAAGAAATTACCAAAGTTGAAAAAACCTACGCGCTTCGGAACGGCTTATGTCGCGCGGCGAAACGATGGGGCTGTCCTACTGGAACAGCGCCCCGAGCGCGGCTTGCTGGGCGGTATGTTGGGCTGGCCGGGGAGTGAATGGTGCGAAACGCTGCCGGATGCGATCCCTCCGATCTCAGCAGATTGGATCGAGGCACCGGGCGAGGTACGCCATACGTTCACGCATTTTCATCTGCGTCTGCGGGTCATGGTGGCCAAGGTTGATGGTCTCCAAACCAATCAAAAATTTACCGTCGCTGAGGACTTCCGCCCGGCAGATCTTCCCACGGTTATGCGCAAGATTTGGAGCACGGCAGCGGCAGAGATCTAGCCAGCCTTGTCAGCTCGAACCGCAGACCTTAGTCTGAATTATCGGCATAAATTTTCTATTTGGCTTTTTTTTGGGCCAGGGTTGTGCCGCCAAGACATTTTCAGCTCCGCATCGGCGCGGTATTTTGGGGACTAAAGGCATTCATGCGCCTGATATTTGAAGGATTGAACAATGGCTGATCCAAGCCTGACGTCGGAAATTGGGCACTGGCGCAAAGTTTTGCCCTTTTGGATGTCCTATTTGCTGTTCCCCCTGATCTGGGCGAGCACAATCTTGGGCGGTGGTGGGTTTTGCTCACCCCGCTGCTGGCTTGGTATTTGTTTTCGCTGCTTGACATGGCTTTTGGCCTGTCTCACGCCAATGAGGATCCGGCAACGGATGTCTTGGCTTTGGCAGGCTACCGATGGGCCATTTTGCTGTGGATGCCTGCACAGTTCATCAGTATTTCTGGGTTATTAATATATGTCTCGCAGTCGGGCCATTTGAATTCTTAGGAGCAACTGGGGCTATTTTTCAGTTTGGGCGTGATGTCTGGCACGATTGGTATCAATTATAGCCATGAGCTGATGCATCAAAAAACTGCGCATGAGCGCTGGATGGCGGATGGGCTTTTGGCGATGGTGCTTTATTTGCATTTTCGCAGCGAGCATTTGCTGGTGCATCATAGGTATGTCGGAACCCCGCGGGATCCGGTCACAGCACGCTATAGTGAGAGTTTCTACCATTTCTTTCCCAGGGTGCTGCGACAGTGCTTTTGTTCGGCCATATCCGCAGAGTGGGCCATGCTGCGCCAGGCCAGGCGCGGGTTTTTCCATCCAAAGAATCGGCTGTTGCGATATGTTGCATTGCAGGTTGGCTTTGTGCTTTTGGCTTTTGGTATCAGCGGTTTTGCCGGGGCGTTGCTCTTTGCTTTTCAGGCTTTTATCGCTGTTTGGCAGTTGGAGCTGGTCAACTATGTTGAGCATTACGGTTTGACGCGCAAACATTTGGGCGATGGGCTCTATGAGCACGTCTTGCCGCGCCATTCGTGGAATGCGGCAAATCGGGCGACAAATTGGTTGTTGATCAATTTGCAGCGTCATTCTGATCACCATTACAAACCAGATCGCCCCTACCCTTTGCTGCAAACCTACCCGCCCGAAGAGGCCTCGCAGCTGGCTTTTGGATATCCAATTATGGTTCTTATGGCGATGCTTCCCTGGCGGTTTTGCCGGTTCATGAACTCAAAGGTGCAGCGCTGGCGCAAAATGTATTATCCGGAAATTGCGGATTGGACCCCCTATGACAAGGCCACAAATCCTTTGCCGCAATAAAAAATGCCCTACCAGAACGGCGGGGCATAAGGTGGCGCTTGGCATAGATATGCAAGCACAGGCGAAACTTATGTGTTCGGATGGGTTTAGTTGGGGCGTTGACGCATTTCCGAGCGGATTTGCTGGCGCAGAAGGTCTATGGAGACCGTTTTGCCGTCGCGGAGGAAATTCCAATAAGACCAGCCATTGCAGGATGGTGCGTTTTCCAGCACCGCGCCCACTTGATGGATCGAGCCAGCAGCCTCGCCGCTGATCAATGTGCCATCGGCGCGGACTTTGGCCTCTTTACCGCGTGGGCTGGTGAGCACTTCACCTGGCCGTAACATACCGCGCTCGACGAGCTGGCCGAAAGCGACCCTGGGTTCTGCTCGTTTGGACAGGCTGACCGTCAGAGCTTCACTGTCATATTTGCGCAGGTTGCCAATCCGCTTTAGGGCGACTTTGCGGTAAGCCTCTTCGCGCTCTATACCAATAAAATCCCGGCCCAGCATTTTTGCCACAGCCCCTGTCGTGCCTGTGCCAAAGAATGGATCTAACACCACATCGCCGGGGTTGGTGGTCCCGAGAAGAACCCGGTGCAGCAGGCTTTCCGGTTTTTGCGTTGGATGGGCCTTGTCACCGTTTTCATCCTTTAACCGTTCATGCCCGTTACAAATAGGCAGCACCCAATCGCTGCGCATTTGAATGCCCTCATTCATGGCCTTGAGCGCTTCATAGTTGAACGTATATTTTGACCCTTCTGCTTTGGATGCCCAGATCATGGTTTCATGCGCGTTGGTAAAGCGCTTACCGCGGAAATTCGGCATCGGGTTTGACTTGCGCCAGACCACATCATTCAGGATCCAATAGCCCGCATCTTGCAAGGCTGTGCCAACTCGGAAAATATTGTGATAGCTTCCTATCACCCAGATCGCGCCAGTGGGCTTGAGAATGCGCCTTGCCGCTTTCAGCCAGTTGCGGGTGAACGCGTCATAGGCTGCAAAGCTGTCGAATTGATCCCAGTGATCATCAACCGCATCCACCTTGGAGTTATCCGGGCGATGCAGATCGGACTTGAGCTGCAAGTTATAGGGCGGATCGGCGAAGATAAGATCAACGCTGTTGTCCGGGAGTGAGTTCATGACATCGACGCAATCGCCATCGATAATTGTGTTCAGCGGCAGCCCATCGGGCGCCGTTCTATTCGTTTTTCGATTCATTTTTCAGCCTCTGCCCATGGTGCATTTTCGCACTCGTTGGTTGTGTACAGGATGAGTCAGGAACGAATCGGCGTCAATTTCTTTTTCTTATCAGCAGTTTAAATTTTTTCTTGATACAAGATGTTGTGTACCGGCTTGAAGGTTCGTCTATGGTGTGGGGTCACACCAAAATCTTGGAGGGCCTTTAGATGCTGTGCTGTCGGGTATCCGGCATTTTTTTCCCAGCCATAGCCGGGAAACTGTTGCGCTAAATCACACATGACCAAATCGCGCCTAACTTTTGCCACAATTGAAGCCGCCGCAATCGACACCGAAAGAGAGTCTCCTTTGACCAAAGCCGTGGTGGGGATTTCAAGATTGCGCGGAATGATATTGCCATCCACCAGCACATGATCTGGTGTTTGCTTCAAACCCGCCACCGCGCGTTCCATTGCCAGATGCGCGGCCCGTAGAATATTTATCTGCTCAATCTCACGCTCTGAGGCACTGGCTACGGACACATCCGCATGGGCCAGGATGCTCTCCAGCAAGGCATCACGCTTTTTGGTGGAGAGCTTTTTGCTGTCATTCAATCCGATGGGGATATGTTTTGGGTCCAAAATAACAGCGGCTGCAAAGACTGGGCCGCTGATCGGGCCGCGTCCGACTTCATCGACACCGGCAATCAATTGGCACCCTTGCGCCTGAAGGCTGCGTTCATAGTCATATGTTGGCAATTGTTTCATCGTACTTGAATACGCCTATTCGATCGAATGGGCCATTCGTCAAAAGATTTTGATGAAAACGGGTTGGTTGTCGGGTCTCATGCTCTATAGATAATCGTAATAAAATTTGAACGGAGCTGCGCGGATGTCCTTCACCCTTGTCACTTGGAATATTAATTCGATCCGCCTGCGTGAGGCGATAGTTTTGCAATTGCTCCGCGATGAGGCACCTGATGTCTTGTGCCTGCAAGAGTGCAAAAGCCCCGTGGAGTTGATCCCAACCGCAGGTTTTGCAGACTTGGGCTATCCTCATATGGTGGCGCGTGGTCAAAAAGGATACAATGGAGTGGCAATTTTATCTAAATTTCCGCTGGAAGACGCAGGGAGTTTGGATCTGGCGCAACTGGGCCACGCCCGGCATGTGGCTGGCCGTTTGCCCAATGGGGTCACCATTCATAATCACTATGTGCCTGCTGGCGGCGATGTGCCGGATCGCGCGCAAAACGAAAAATTCGGACAAAAACTGGATTATCTCACCGAGCTGCGCGATATTTTTGCGGCACAAAAACCACAGCGCTCCATCTTAGTGGGTGATTTGAATATTGCGCCGCGTGAAGATGATGTGTGGGATCACAAGAAACTGCTTAAGATCGTCAGCCATACGCCGATCGAGGTGGCGCATCTCAATGATGTGATGTCTGCTGGCGATTGGGTGGATGTGACCCGGCAGGATATTCCCGATGGCTTACTCTATAGTTGGTGGTCGTATCGCGCCAAAGACTGGGATGCAGCGGACAAAGGGCGTCGCTTGGACCATGTCTGGGCCACATCAGATATTTCCAGCTCGGCGCATTCTAGCCGGGTGCTGCGTGATGCGCGCGGGTGGGAGAAGCCGTCCGATCATGCGCCTGTATTTGCCAGCTTTGATCTGTAAGAGCCCTTGGCAAATACTATAGAGATACTCATATAGAGCCAATCACTGAAGGAATTTACCATGTTGGAACTGAACGCTGCCGCCCCGACACCCGATGCCGGCGAGTTGATAAAAGACGGATCAGAGCAGAGCTTTATGCAAGATGTGATCGAGGCATCGCAGTACGTGCCGGTGATTGTGGATTTCTGGGCCCCATGGTGTGGGCCTTGCAAAACGCTTGGCCCGGCTTTGGAAGCCGCCGTGACGGCGGCGCAGGGTGCCGTGAAGATGGTGAAGCTGAATGTGGATGAAAACCAAGAAATTGCCGGTCAGTTGCAAATCCAATCCATTCCGACCGTCTATGCGTTTTGGCAGGGAAAACCGGTGGATGGGTTTCAAGGTGCGGTGCCCGGATCGGAAATCCAAGCCTTTGTGGATCGTGTTTCAGCGATGGGAAATGGTGCCCCGGACGGCGGGCTTGCCGATGCTTTGAGCGCGGCTCAAGACATGTTGGCTGATGGCGATATTGAAGATGCGGCACAAACCTTTGCTGCCATTTTGGAAGAAGAGCCATCCACCGTGGGTGCCTACGCTGGCCTGGTGCAATGCTATCTTGCGCAGGGTGATTTGGAGCAAGCAGAAGCGACCCTGAACGGCGCTCCCGCAGCTATGAGCAATGCGCCGGAGCTTGAAGCTCTATACGCGCAATTGGAGCTGGCCAAGCAAGCGGCGGACGCTGGACCTTTGGGGGACTTACAAGCTGCGGTTGAGGCAGAGGGTGAAAATCATCAAGCACGCTTTGACTTGGCCATTGCGCTCCATGCGGCGGGTGATGCGCAGACCGCGGTGGATCATCTTTTGGAGCTGTTTCGCAGAGATCGTGACTGGAATGACGCAGCAGCGAAAACTCAACTGTTTACTATTTTTGAAGCGCTGCCGGCGAATGATCCCGTTGTTTTGAACGGGCGTCGCAAACTATCGTCTTTAATATTTGCATGATCCCCAAGCCGCGCTAACTAACTATCATGACTTTTAAATTCGATATGCCGGATGTGATCCCTGTTTTTCCCTTGCCCGGAGCGCTGCTTTTGCCGCGTGCCAAACTGCCACTGCACATCTTCGAGCCGCGGTTTCTCAGTATGATTGAGGATTGCATGAAAACTTCAAGCCGGTTGATCGGCATGGTGCAGCCGTATCAAGCGCGGGATGGTGAAACGCGCCTGCATTCGATCGGATGTGCTGGGCGGCTCAATCAGTTTTCGGAAACAGAAGATGGCCGCTATATGGTGACGCTCTCTGGCATGAGCCGGTTTCGGATCAAAGATGAGGTCGAAGGCTTCACCCCATACCGCCGATGCCATGTGTCTTGGGCCGGTTTCGAACGTGACTTGGGCAAGATGGAACGGGACGACAACTTTGACAGAGCCAGCTTCATGGGTGCGTTGAAACGCTATTTTGATGACAGGCAGCTCTCGACCGATTGGGACACGATGCAGGAGGCAGATGATGAGTTATTGATCAACTCTCTGTCCATGCTCTGCCCGTTTGAGCCTGAAGATAAGCAGGCGTTGCTTGAAGCGCCGAGTCTCAGCACACGGCGTGAAACTCTGACCACTTTGCTTGAATTTGCCCTGCGTGGCGGGACGGATGAGGATCTCTTACAATGAGTGATATAGGTGGAAAAATGCTGGAGGCATTGATTTGTCCTCAAACTGGCGGGCCCTTAATCTATGACGCAAGCGCTCAGGAGCTGATTTCAAAATCTGCACATTTAGCCTATCCAATTCGTGAAGCTATCCCGATCATGTTGGTCAGCGAAGCCCGAGAAATTGATGAAACCTAGTTCTAAAGAGGTGCGCCCCTAAGCAAGCGCGGTGGATCCCCCGCGGCACCTGCGGCTGTGGCGACAAAATTTTTCCGCAATTTCGGTGTGGAATTGATGAGCCCCATGCCAAGATCTCGAACGCCGCGCAAAATAGAATTATTGTTTGAGAACAATCTATTGAAGCTGTTGGTCGCCGTACATAGGAGCGCATTATCAAAGCCGCGCCATTTTTGGTATTCCGCAAGCGTGGTATGAATGCCGAGATCCTGACCTCGGCGCTTGGTGTCGCAGAGCACCTCGGCCAAAGCGGCGACATCTTTAAAACCAGAATTGAGCCCCTGACCGGCAATTGGGTGTACCGCATGAGCCGCATCACCGACAAGAGCAACCCGAGCTGCGATCATGCGATGGGTTGTGGACAGCGAAAGCGGGTAGATATACCGCTCGCCTGCCAGAGAAATTTTACCAAGAAATTCACCAAACCGAGGACGCAGGATACTCAGATAATCCTCATCACTGAGGCTGTGAATATTCTGCGCGACTTGCCGCTGTTCGGTCCAGACAATACCGCTGCAGTTTTGCGTCAGTGGTAAAATGGCCAAGGGGCCGGAGGGCATGAAAAATTGATGGGCAATGCCGTGATGCGGTTTTTCATGGGCGATGGCACAGACCAAAGAGGATTGGTCATAATCCCATCCGGTGCGCGTGAGCTTCGCCATCTTGGCGGTGCGTGAGTTGCGCCCGTCGGCCCCGACCAGAACTGCAGCTGTGAGTGGGTGATGCCCTTCAATCGTGACGGTCACATGGGTGGGATGGATGGTTTGACCGGTGATGATCTGCCCGGTTCGGAAGGTCACGCCAGACATGTTCACGGCCTTTGCCAAGCGCGCCCTCAGGTGGCGGTCTTCCACCATGAATCCCATCGGACCCTGACTGAAATCTTTATCGCCAAATTGCATCACAAAGGGCGAAGGCATTTCGCCGGCGGCGCCATCGCTGACTTTTATTTCCAGCATGGGCTCTGCGTGAGAGGCCAAATCTTCCCATAATCCCAGCGCGCTGAGCATTTTTTGACTGGCGGCGGACAGCGCATAGGATCGACCATCAAACTTGGGGTTGAGACTCTCTTGCGGTGCAAAGGCGTCGATCACCGCGGTTGTAATGCCCGCGCTGTCTAGGGCCAAAGCCAAGGTGAGGCCGTTGAGCCCGCCGCCTGCGATGATAACGTCATAATCCATAGACAAGACATGGGGCAGAGAAGGTATATTGTCGAGGGGGTGCGACATCGTTAGCGTAGCCTTGATGCAGGAGGATCAGAGATGCAACGATGGTTAACCATGAGTGCCGCAGCCTTGGGCCGCGCTATTGCCAAGGGTGATATAGATCCCGTCGATTTGGCGCAGACCTATCTTGATGCGATTGATGCCCATCCTTTCACATCGCGCATTTATACCGTTGTGACGCGTGACCGGGCTTTGGTTGAGGCACAGGCGGCCTCAGACAGGGCGTGTCTGGGGCAACGTAAATCTGAGCTTGATGGCGTACCGGTCTCTTGGAAAGATCTGTTTGATACCGCAAATGTGGCGACAGAAGCCGGCAGTGTTTTGCTCGCAAATCGTATGCCGGCATCAGATTGCGAGGCGCTGCGCTGCGCTGGGGAGCTGGGGCTGGTTTGCTTGGGCAAAACGCATATGTCTGAATTGGCCTTCTCTGGTTTGGGGTATAATCCCAGAACGGCGACTCCGCCTTGTGTGAACGATCATGATGCTGTGTCAGGTGGATCTTCCTCTGGCGCGGCCGCTTCTGTGGCCTTTGGTTTGGCGCCCTTGGCGATTGGATCTGACACCGGGGGTTCGGTCCGAATCCCCGCAGCTTGGAACGATTTGGTAGGTTTGAAAACCACGAGTGGGCGCTTGTCTTTGGAGGGCGTAGTGCCGCTTTGTGCGCGTTTTGACACGGTTGGGCCGCTGTGCCGTTCGGTTGAGGATGCGGCTTTGGCACTTGCGGTCTTGGAAGGTAGCAAGCCCGCTAATCTGACCAACAGCACTTTGGAGGGGCGCCGCTTGGCCATCTGTGACACGGTGGCTTTAGACTCTCTGCGACCAGAACCGCGCGCCGCTTTTGACAAGGCAATTGATCGTCTGAGTGCGATGGGTGCGGTTGTCGAGCGGGTTGAAATTCCGCAGGTAGAAGAGGCTTTGGCACTCTCGGGAGTTTTATTTGCCGCCGAAGCTTATGGCACTTGGAAAGATACAATAGAGGCCAATCCAGATCTTATGTATGAAGAGATCTTGATGCGGTTTCGCGGCGGAGCGGATGTTTCAGCGCCAGATTATGTTGCGGCTTGGCAAAAATTAGATGGGCTGCGCCAAGAATATTACGCGGCAACCCGGGCATATGATGCAGTTTTAATGCCGAGCTCACCGATCCTTCCTCCAAATATGGAAAGACTGGGACGGGATCATGACTATTATGTGTCAGAGAACCTTTTGGCCCTGCGGAACACTCGAATTGGGAACTTGATGGGTGCCTGCGCCTTGACGCTGCCGACGGGCTTTCCGTCATGTGGCCTCATGGTGACCTGTCCGCCCATGCAAGAGCGACATCTCCTCCGATTGGGCGCAGCGGTGGAAAATGCATTGGCGTAGGAATGGTTTTGATTTGCAGTGATCGCCTGGCTGCCTTACGCCTAACCGCAAGAGGAGACACTTTATGATGCCCACCCGTTTTGATGCTTTGCCGACCGCCACCTGGCCCCGTTTGCGCAGTCTGTTGGATGGTCAGGCTCCGGGTGGCCCGGTCATCAATATGACCATCGGCGAGCCAAAACATAAATTTCCCGATTGGGTTGGACCGACATTGATCGAGGCAATGGAGGGTTTCAATAGCTATCCGGATAATAATGGCACGCCAGAATTGCGCGGCGCAATCACTGGTTTCTTGCAGCGCCGCTATGCGATTGATTTGGACATGGACAATCAGGTCATGGTGCTCAATGGTACACGCGAAGGGTTGTTTAATGCGGTGGTGGCTCTTGGCCAAACGGATTCTAAAATATTGATTCCAAACCCATTTTATCAAGTTTATACAGTTGCCGCCATGGCGATTGGGGCGCAATCGGTATATCTGCCGGCGCGGGCGGAAAGTGGATTTTTGCCGGATTTGGATGCGTTAACACCCCAAGAGCTCAATCAAACCTCGGTCTTTTTTCTATGTTCACCCTCTAATCCGCAAGGGGCTGTTGCCTCGGAGGCCTATTGGTCTCGATTGCTACATCTGGCGGAAATTTATGATTTCAAAATCTTCGCCGATGAATGTTATAGCGAGATTTACAGAAGTGCCCCACCGCCCGGCGCTTTGCAGGTAGCGGCACAAATGGGGGCAGATCCTGAGCGGGTGGTGGCTTTTCATTCGTTGTCGAAACGTTCGAACCTTCCGGGGTTACGATCGGGATTTGTGGCCTCAGGACCCAAAAATATCTCACGACTCAAACAGCTGCGTGCCTATGCCGGTTGTCCGGTGGCTGGACCTATCCAGCATGTTTCTGCTAGAGTATGGTCAGACGAGGATCATGTTGTTGCCAACCGGCAACTATATTGTGGCAAATTTGAGGCGGCGGACCACATTTTTGCCGGGATTCAGTCGTATAATTCGCCAGAAGCCGGGTTTTTTTTGTGGTTGCCCGTCGAAGACGACGAAGCCGCTGCATTAAAACTTTGGACCGAAAAGGGTTTGCGGGTGCTACCAGGATCATATCTGGGGCAAATCGCAAATGAGCAGAACCCTGGGTCTGGCTACATTCGGGTCGCTTTGGTGGCTCCAAAAGAAGAAATGCAGCGCGGATTAACTATTTTGCGTGACTGTTTATATAGATGATATTGAGGTACTTATGGCTTATCCAACCCGCGGGCGTGATCCGTTTTTGGACGCAGCAACACAGGCTTTCTTAGAAAGACGGGGCGTTGAAGCGCTTGGTTTGATTATTTTGGCGGTGGGCGTGGCCTTTGCCCTGGCTATGGCAAGCTATGCACCTGGAGATTCGGCTTGGATTTCTGCCGGTGGCCCGGAAATTCAAAACTGGCTTGGGCAGATGGGTGCCATCGTGGCGGCGCCACTTATCAAGATTATAGGGCTCGGCAGTTGGGGTATTCCGCTGACGTTTGTGGCATGGGGCCTACGGTTGATCGTGCATACGGGTGCGGACCGCATGGTCATGCGCCTGGTCTACGCACCTATTTTTTGGGCCCTCTGCTCGCTTTATGCGGCAACCCTCACACCTATCAGCAGTTGGTCACATAGCTTTTCAATGGGCGGCCTGTTTGGTGACACGGTGCTCTTCATGATTTTACAGGTGCTGCCTGGGTCGGTAACTCTTGGCGCAAATATCGTAGCTCTGGTTTTGGGCGCTTTGGTTTTGATCCTTGGTGGCTATGTGACCGGGTTGATCTTCGGCGAAATTAAAACCTTTTTCCGTATCGTGAGCTTGTTGGTCAGCCGGCTGATTTTGGTTTTGGTTTTTGTTTTGACGCGTGGTTGGAGCGGGCTGCGAGGGCGTCAGGAGCGCCGCGCAGCTGAACGAAGTGATCCGAATATGGATCCCTTGTCACAGAGTGAAAGCGAGCGGGTCGCATCCGTGATTAGAGCCAATGCCGATGTGCCAAATGCACCTGGGGGACTTGCTTTACCGCCGCAACCACAGCCAAAGTCACTTTTTGCGCGGGTGCTGAAGCGCGGGGTTGAGCCAGAGCCTGTACACGCCCCGATGGAGCCAGTTTTGGATCGTTCCTTTGGCGGGGCTGGTGATCCAATGCAGGATCGTATTCGTGGAAAAATTGTCGAGGCCATTCGGTCGCGCGATCCAAAAGCGGCTATGGCGGCGCAGGGGCAAACTCCAATTGTGACCGTCAAACCTGGTCGGCCCACAGGTCCGGTTCCGATCATCTTGCAGCATCCTGCGCCGGAAGCGCCTTTTATCGAGGATGAGGCCGAGGGTCTTGAGGAGCACCAAGCGGTGCCGCCGCAATCGGAATATATGGCCGACCCCCCGCTCAGCGCTTCGCACAAGCAGGTGGTGCAACATGGGGCGCGGCGGGCAATCAAACCGTCCAGCCAAGCGATTGCCGAAGCGCAGCCAACATTGGATTTAGAACCTAAGGCTGTGGATAAAACCTATATAAAACCGCCTCTAAGCCTATTGATGAGCCCATTGTCTGTTGAGCGGCATGTCTTGAGTGACGATGCTTTGGAAAGTAATGCACGCATGTTGGAAAGTGTGTTGGATGACTACGGCGTCAAAGGTGAGATCTTGAGCGTGCGCCCCGGTCCAGTTGTGACGATGTATGAATTAGAGCCAGCCCCTGGCTTAAAAGCGAGCCGCGTGATTGGTCTGTCGGATGATATTGCGCGCTCTATGTCGGCGCTCTCCGCGCGGGTCAGTACAGTGCCGGGCCGTTCAGTGATTGGGATTGAGCTGCCCAATGAAAGCCGCGAGATGTGTGTTCTGCGTGAAATTTTATCTGCGCGTGACTTTGGTGATGCGAATATGCGTCTGCCTTTGGCGCTTGGCAAAGATATCGGTGGTGAGCCAATTGTGGCAAACCTCGCAAAAATGCCGCATTTGCTGATTGCTGGGACCACGGGTTCGGGGAAATCTGTTGCGATTAACACGATGATCCTATCATTGCTCTATCGTCTGACGCCAGAAGAATGCCGGATGATTATGATAGATCCAAAAATGCTGGAACTCAGTGTTTATGACGGCATCCCCCATCTTCTCAGCCCCGTTGTCACCGACCCCAAAAAGGCGGTGGTGGCCTTGAAATGGACGGTCGGGGAGATGGAAGAGCGGTATCGCAAGATGTCGAAAATGGGCGTGCGCAATATAGATGGTTACAACAGCCGCGTTAAAGATGCTCAGGCCAAGGGAGAGATGTTCAGCCGCACGGTGCAAACAGGCTTTGACGAAGCCACGGGCGAGCCGCTGTTTGAGACTGAACAGTTCAAGCCCGAAACGCTGCCCTATATCGTTGTTGTGGTCGATGAGATGGCTGATTTGATGATGGTGGCGGGCAAGGAAATCGAAGCTTGCATCCAACGTTTGGCGCAAATGGCGCGGGCCTCAGGCATTCACATTATCATGGCTACACAGCGCCCTTCAGTCGATGTGATTACAGGAACCATTAAAGCCAACTTTCCAACGCGCATCTCGTTTCAAGTGACCTCAAAAGTCGATAGCCGTACTATTTTGGGTGAAATGGGTGCCGAGCAGCTTTTGGGCATGGGCGATATGCTTTATATGGCCGGTGGCGGCAAGGTTACGCGTGTGCATGGTCCTTTCTGTTCTGATGAAGAGGTGGAAGATGTCGTTAATCATCTCAAAACCTTCGGCCCGCCAGACTATCTTTCTGGAGTTTTAGAGGGTCCGAGCGAGGGAACCGAGAGTGATATTGATGCGGTGCTAGGGCTTGGTGGGAATACGGACTCAGAAGACGCGCTCTATGACACGGCCGTTCAAATCGTCGCCAAAGACCGCAAATGTTCCACCAGTTACATCCAGCGAAAACTGGCCATCGGTTACAATAAAGCCGCGCGGCTTGTGGAGCAGATGGAAGAGAATGGGTTGGTCAGCGCCGCAAATCATGTGGGTAAAAGGGAAATCTTGATGCCAGAGCACAATTGAATAGGTGCTGTGGTGACGCAATCGTGATGCTGGCAGGCTTTCCACCTTTTCGCAAACAGGCTAAGGTTGTGATATGAAGCTCATTTCTATCCTTTGCATGGTGCTGGCCAGCCCAGTTGCAGCCGAAAAAATCAGCCTCAATGAGATCTCATCGTATTTCAATGCGATGACCACAGCAGAGGCTCAGTTTTCGCAAATCACGGATACGGGGGAAACCTCTACCGGGCGGCTGTTTATTCGGCGGCCTGGTCGCATTCGTTTTGAATATGACCCGCCAGAGGCCACCTTGGTTGTGGTTGGCGGCGGTCAGGTGGCCGTTTTTGATCCCAAGTCCCGCGATGAGCTTCTGCGGTTTCCGCTGCGCCACTCCCCGTTGAATCTGGTTTTGGAACGGGAGGTGGATTTGGCGCAACGCGATATGGTGGTCGCGCATTTTGAGGTCGAGTCCCAAACCGCGGTGACGTTACAAAACCCGGAAAACCCTGATTATGGGTTCATTCAACTGATTTTCAATGACAATCCGGTGCAACTGCACCAATGGACCGTGCAAGACAATTCCGGCGGCCAAACCCATATCATCTTAGATAGCCTGACCAGAGGTGGAAAGCTGTCGAATATGTTGTTCAACATCCAACATGAGATGCGAAAGCGCAGCGACTGAGGCTTGAAAAGGGTCGGCTCATACCTGCCGCCGGCAAGCCTGGCTGCTACCCCTTACCACAGCTGATCAATTGCCGCTTATACATCGCCGCCCGGCGGTCGAGGCCATTTGCGATATTCACCAGCCAGCGTTTGGATTTATGTGATCCACGGCGGTAACCGGTTCGGCCCTCGTGATAAGCGAGGTATTGGTTGCGGGTGTCGGACATGGCAATGCCAAGAGACCGGCGGCTTTGGGCCATATACCATCCCATGAAATCAGCAGCATCACGGATATTGGTGCGACTGGCGCCCCAGCGACCCGCGCTTTTCTTATATTCTTTCCAGGTGCCATCAAGTGCTTGGGCATAGCCATAGGCAGAGCTTTGACGGCCCGCGGGAATGATCCAAAGTTTGTATTTCTTTGGCGTCTTGGCATTAGCTTTGAATTTGCTTTCTTGCCAAATGATTGCCATTTGCGTCGAAATCGGCACGCCATATTTGCGCTTTGCCGCGCGAAAGGCCGGCAGGAAGCTGCGGCGCTGGTCTAAAATCGAGCATGCATTGTTCAAATTCCGAGGCGGATTTTTATGAACACCAGAGAAAGAGCACCCCGCTAAAAGGGTGATCAAAACGAGGCTGCGAAGAATACTGCTCATGGGCACGGTCACTTTTTTTATTTGGCCTGCTTTTATGCCAATCAATAGCGCGACTTGCTGAATTTTGCAATAGTTTCGAGGTTTTGCCAGCTTATTGGCTCTTTGCGGTATCATGGCAAATACCCGTATCAATTTTGCGTGACCGCATAGACATTTTGATTCAAATCCGCGTAGAAAGAGGTTGGATCATTAGGTGACCTGTGCAAGCTGAAGCGAAATATCATTTGGGCCAAATCGTGCGGCATAAAAAACACCCGTTTCGCGGGGTTGTTTTTGACGTGGATCCAGAGTTTTCTAATACGGACGAATGGTATGCAGCCATTCCGGAAGAGGCGCGACCGATGAAGGATCAGCCCTATTACCATTTGTTGGCTGAAAACGATCAAAGTTACTATATTGCCTATGTCTCCGAACAAAATCTCGTGGCGGATATATCGGGGGACCCGGTGGACCACCCCGATATTGAGGATATCTTCGGCCCGTTTGAAAACGGCGCCTATCCTTTGCAATTTCAGCTAAATTAATAGCCCAGGGCGCAACCGTCTTTGCGGGGGTCGGACGCGCCTTGCAGCACGCCGTCCGCTCCAATCAAGATCGCCTGAGCGCCACCAATCGGCCCGGCTGGAATTTCGACTTTATGGCCCATATTTGACAAGTCTTGCGCAACCTGTGGCCCATATCCGCGCTCTACTTTCATGGTGCCTGCGTCGGAGAAACAACGCGGTGCGTCAATTGCCTCTTGTGGGTCCAAACCGAAATCAACCATGTTTGACAAGAAACGCGCATGGCCGTTGGATTGGTATGAGCCGCCCATAACACCAAAGGGCATGGTGATCCGCCCGCCCTCAGCCAGCATACCGGGGATGATGGTATGCATAGGGCGCTTGCCACCGGCCAACTCATTGGGATGGCCTGCCTCAAGCGAGAAGCCCGCCCCTCTATTTTGAAATAAAATTCCAAATTTGTTTGAGGCAATTCCAGATCCAAACGCATGAAATATTGAGTAGATCAATGAAACGGCCATACGGTTTTTGTCGACAACGGAGATGTAAATCGTATCTTTATGGATCGCCTCCGATAGCCCATGCGGATCTGCCATGGCGCGCTTTGGGTGGATCAACCCGACCAGCTGCGCGGCGGTTTCGGGTGCCATCATATGATCGACGCGGGTGGCATAATCGCCATCGGCAATAAAGCGATTGCGCGCATCATAGGCCAGCTTGGAGATTTCGGCTTCGATATGCGCCCGCTCTGTCCCGAAAGGTGCCATTGCGGCGATGTCAAAATGTTTCATCATATTGAGCATCAATAGGGCCGTTGCGCCCTGACCATTGGCGGGATGTTCAAGCATTTCAACATCCTTATAAGAGGCGCGCAGCGGTGTGCCATAGGTGGATTTAGTAGCTGCAAAATCCTCAAGGCTGTGACACCCTCCAGCCGCGCGCAGGCTGGCTTGCATATCTTCGGCAACTGCGCCGGTATAAAACCCATCGCGGCCTTCTGCGGCCACCCGCTCGAGAACCTCCGCTTGACCGGGCGCGGCGAAGAGTTGCCCAAGTTTTGGCGCTGCGCCAGCGGTTAGATATGTGTCGCGCGCGGATCCTTGCAGCGCCAACGTGTTTTGGGCCCAGTCAAAGGCGACTTTTGGGGCAACGGGCACGCCTGCACGGGCATAATGAATAGCAGGCGCGAGGGTCTCTTTTAGGGGCAGGGCGCCGAAATCTTTTGCCAGGGTACAAAATCCGTCCATCGCGCCGGGTATCGTCACCGCATCGACGCTGTGCAGTGGGACCGTGCCGTGCCCTGCATCGCGCAAGGCAGCTGCATTTGCAGCCAGCGGCGCGCGTCCAGATCCGTTGAGGGCGACAACCTCAGAGGCTTGATCTTTTTGGACCAGGGCGAACATATCGCCGCCAATACCGGTCATTTGCGGCTCACAGATGCCTAACAAAACCGCCGCTGCAATCGCCGCATCCGCCGCGTTGCCACCCGCTTTTAAAATATCAATCGCAGTGACGGCGGCCAAAGGGTGAGAGGTTGCGACCATGCCATTGGTTGCAAAGACGGCCGACCGGCCAGGAAGGTGAAAATCGCGCATGTGCAGTTGAGCCTTTTAGATTGAGCTTATTCGAATATAGCGGATTATGCGGCGGAGGCGAGGGGGCTACGTCAGGTTTGTGATTTTCTGATGCAAAGCCTTGCCCCCAAGGTGCCGCCCGCGTCATAAGTGGGCTGGAAATGTATCAAAGAGGCCTGTCATGGAAGATGTGTATATCGTAGGAGCGGCCCGTACGCCGATGGGGGGGATGCAGGGGGCTTTGGCCGATGTGCCTGCCAGCCAATTGGGCGGTGTTGCGATCGCAGCGGCTCTGGCTGCCGGTGATGTTGCGCCCAATGATGTGGATGAGTTGCTCATGGGTTGCGTTCTGCTAGGTGGGCAGGGCCAAGCGCCAGCCCGGCAAGCGGGGTTTGCCGCAGGGCTGAGCGAAGATGTCCCGGCAACTACGATCAACAAAATGTGCGGCTCGGGCATGAAAACCACCATGATGGGTTATGATCAATTGGCCTTGGGCCAGGGTCAGGTGATGGTCACGGGCGGCATGGAAAGTATGACCCAAGCGCCATATCTGTTGCGCAAAATGCGCGGTGGTGCGCGGCTCGGCCATGCGCAAGTGCAAGACAGCATGTTTCTGGACGGCCTTGAGGATGCCTATGACAAAGGGCGTTTGATGGGCACATTTGCTGAGGATTGTGCGATGCATTTTCAGTTTTCCCGCGCCGCGCAAGATGCCTATGCGCTGCGCTCTCTTGAGCGTGCTCTGGTGGCGCAGGCCAGCGGAGCGGCCAAAGCTGAAATAGCGCCTGTGACATCGGCCGGGCGCAAAGCGAAGGTCGAGGTTGCCATGGATGAGCAGCCGGGCAATGCGCGGCCAGATAAAATTCCACATTTGAAACCCGCATTTTGTGAGGGTGGGACGGTGACAGCGGCCAACTCTTCTTCGATTTCTGATGGGGCGGCGGCCTTGGTTCTGGCCAATGCCTCTGGTCTCGCGGCAAAGGGCTATACTGCGCGGGCTCGTGTGATGGGTCACGCCAGCCATGCTCAAGCGCCCGGCTGGTTTACCACCGCCCCTGTTCCGGCCGCCCGAAAGCTGCTGGATCGTCTCGGCTGGACGGTTGCGGATGTAGATTTGTGGGAGGTTAACGAGGCTTTCGCTGTGGTGCCCATGGCCTTTATGCATGAGATGGAACTTAGTCCGGATGTGGTAAATGTTTATGGCGGGGCTTGCGCCTTGGGCCATCCCATCGGCGCTTCGGGCGCGCGAATCTTGGTGACCTTGCTGAACGCTTTAGAGCGGCACGACCTCAAGCGCGGTGTCGCGGCGATTTGCATTGGCGGGGGCGAGGGCACTGCCATTGCCATTGAACGCATGTAAAGGCTGAGGCTATGGCGCGGGTGAATTACAAAGACTTGAGCAAAACCATCGCGAGCCTATGTGCCGGCGAGGACGATATGATTGCTCTTATGGCCAGTGTGGTTTGTGAGCTTCATCATAGCGATGACCGCTTCGATTGGACGGGATTTTATCGCGTAACCGGTCCGGAGATGCTTAAGATTGGCCCCTATCAAGGCGGGCATGGTTGTTTGCAAATACCATTCTCACGCGGGGTTTGTGGTGCGGCTGCACGCTTGAGAGCCATGCAGTTGGTGCCGGATGTTGAGGCCTTTGAGGGTCATATTGCCTGCGCCAGCTCGACTCGATCTGAGTTGGTTGTGCCGGTATTTAACGGCGCGGGTGATGTGATAGCTGTATTGGATATAGATAGCAATCAAGCTGATGCATTTACCTGCGAAGATGCCGAGGCTTTAGCGGTCATTCTTGCTTCGGTTTTTAGCACATAAAACCCTGTGAAAATTTGTTGCCTTTTTTCATAGTTTCTGTCAACGGTAATTTTGAGAATGAAAAAATGCTGGAAAATTTCACACAATGTTACAGGGCCAGACAGATCTAAACACCCTTGGGGCTGATATTCGGGCTTTGCGTAAGGCGCGGGGATTGACCCTCGCGGAACTGGCGCAAACCCTTGGCCGTTCGGTGGGCTGGTTGAGCCAGGTTGAGCGAGATATGTCCGAGCCCGGTATCAACGATTTGCGCGACCTGGCTCGGGCCTTGGACGTGTCGATTTCGTCACTGTTTGGATCCGGTCCCGCGCCCGCCGATGAGGCTGGATATGTGGTCCGCAAAGACAGCCGGCGTCCGATTGGCAGCCGAGAAGCAGGTTTGATCGAAGAGCTGCTTTCTCCTGATTTGACTGATGATTTTGAGATGCTGCATTCGACATTTGAACCGGGTGCAAAGCTATACCCAGCGGTCTCCCGCCCCACGCAGGAGGTGGGATATATTCTTTCTGGGCAATTGAAGCTCTGGATTGGCGATGCAGACTTCCTTTTGGAACCCGGCGATAGTTTTCGTATCAAGGGCGATTTTTTTCGTTGGGAAAACCCAACAGACAAACCCTGCCAGGTTATCTGGGTGATCGCACCACCGGTGTATTGATGACATTTCAGGGTTGGATCATATTTGCGGGATTTTGGGTAGTTTTCGTGACCACACCTGGCCCGAATGCGGTCAATTGCATTAACAATGGCATGAGCTACGGTCTGCGCCGAGGTCTTTGGGCTGTATTGGCGATTTTGACTCAAGCAACCGCGTTTTTGATTCTATCGACCTATGGCATCACCGCGCTGCTCTTGGCGGCACCGACTGCTTTTTTCCTAGCCAAGCTGATTGGTGCGGTTGTTTTGATTTTTCTGGGCATTCGCGGTTGGATCATGGCGGCCACTCCGCCTAAGCTTAATCCAGCGGCTGGCTCCATCTATGGGCGCGCTTTGGCAATTGCGACGATCAATGCAAAGTCAGTGGCCGGATATTTGGCCGCGTTTAGTCAATTTGTGCAGCCTGATGTGCCTATTTGGGATCAAATGGCTGTGATTATGCCCACGGCTTTGGGTCTGACTGCGCTGTCCTATACTGGCTATACCGCCCTGGGTGCCGCTTTTGGCAGATCGGCTATGGTCAAAGTCTTCAATGTCTCTTTGCGGCGTGGGCTGGCGCTTTGCTTTATCGTCTATGGGCTTTTGCTCGGTGGCAGTTCCATGCGGAGCACGGCATGAGGGAGGCTGTTCGATGATATGGGAGATCCTTCGGGGATTTGAGCCTGCGCTGATCACCGGATTTGTAATTGCTGGCTTGATCTTAAACATCACGCCGGGAGCAGATTCCCTTTATATTATGTCGAGCGGTCTTTCTGGCGGTCCGCGCATTGGCGTGGCTGCGGCATTGGGTGTGAATCTCGGTGTTGTGGTGCACATTTTGGCCGCGGCTGCCGGGCTGTCCGCTTTGTTATTTGCGCATCCAGCGACTTATGACCTCATTCGAATCTGTGGTGCGGCCTATCTGGCTTGGATGGCCGTGCAGGTTTGGCGCCGCAGCAGCACAGTGGCGCGCGCGCGCTGCTGCCGCGGTGTTCGCAAAGCGGCGCGGCGTGGGTTTTTCATTAATGTGTCGAACCCGAAAACTGCGCTTTTTATCTTCGCCTTTGTTCCACAATTCACCGACCCCACCATTGGCCCGATATGGGTGCAAATCTTGATCCTTGGCGCGATATTTTTGGTGAACGGGGCATTATTCACGCTCTGCCTTGGTGTTGGGTCGGGCTATTTCGCGGCTGCGTTGGGCAGGCGGGTCGGCGTTCTGAACAAAATATCTGCAATTTTACTCGGCGGGCTGGCAGCTCGTTTGATTATCGACTGAGGGAGACCAAAATGAGTGATTTTCCAACTACGGCTCGGGTTGTCATTATCGGAGGCGGCATTGTCGGCGTATCGACTCTTTATCATTTGGCAAAAGCCGGGTGGACCGATTGTGTCTTGCTCGAAAAAAATGAGCTGACCGCTGGATCGACCTGGCATGCGGCGGGCAATTGCCCATCCTTCTCGACCAGCTGGGCCATTATGAATATGCAGCGGTATTCGCTGGGCCTTTATGCTGGTTTGGCTGAGGAGGTTGATTATCCGATGAATTATCATGTCACGGGCTCTATTCGCTTGGCGCATGATAAAAACCGGATGCTGGAGTTTGAGCGTGCACGCACGATGGGTCGATATCAGGGCTTGGACATTGAGATGATGTCCATCTCAGACATGAAAGATGCCTATCCCTTCTTGGAAACGCATGATCTGGCCGGCGGGCTTTGGGATCCCGATGACGGGGATATTGACCCAGCCCAGCTCACTCAAGCACTGGCCAAAGGTGCACGGGATATGGGTGCCAGTATTCAGCGGTTTTGCCCAGCAACAGGCGTCACGCAGGTGGGCGATGAATGGATTGTCCACACCCACAAAGGCGACATCCGTTGCGAAAAAGTGGTCAATTGTGCCGGTTATTATGCTCAGCGGGTTGGTGAATGGTTCAAACCCTATGGCGGACGCACAGTTCCCATGACGGTGATGAGCCATCAATATTTTTTGACGGAAGAAATTCCTGAATTGAAGGAATGGACAGAAGCCAATGGGTGCAAAGTGCCCCTGCTACGGGATGTGGATTCCTCCTATTACCTGCGGCAAGATAAACATGGGTTGAACCTTGGTCCCTATGAGCGCAATTGCAAAGCGCATTGGGTGACACCCGAAGATCCAATGCCCGAGGATTTCAGCTTTCAGCTATATCCTGACGATTTAGAGCGTTTGGAGTGGTATATCGAAGACGCTATGGCGCGGGTTCCGATCTTGGGCTCTCAGGGTGTGGGCCGGGTGATCAATGGCCCTATCCCCTATGCGCCCGACGGGCTTCCGCTCATCGGTCCGATGCCCAGAGTGAAGAACGCTTATGAAGGTTGTGTTTTCACATTTGGCATCACGCAAGGCGGTGGGGCCGGTAAGGTCTTGGCAGAATGGATCACGGAGGGGGAAACCGAGTGGGATATGTGGGCGGTCGATCCGCGCCGTTATACGGATTATACGGATCAAGATTATTGTGACCGCAAAGCGATGGAAGTTTATGGTCATGAATATGCCATGCATTTCCCACATCACGAATGGCCGGCTGGACGGGACAAGAAACTCTCGCCGGTGCACGATAAGGTGACTGCAGCGGGTGGCGTGATGGGGGCTTACAACGGCTGGGAGCGTGCCAATTGGTTTGCGCAGCCGGAAGATGACACCTCCCATGAGGTCACTCAGACTTGGGAACGACAGGGCCCATGGGCTGAACGGATCCGCCAAGAGGTTGAGGCCGTGCGCGATCATTGCGGTGTATTAGATCTGCCCGGGTTCAGCCGTTTCAATCTCACAGGCGCGGGGGCTGCGGAATTCTTGCGCGGCAAAATTACTGGCGGTTTGCCGAAGATTGGCCGTATAAATTTGGCCTATTTTGCCGATGATCGGGGCCGAATTTTGACGGAAATGTCGGTTGTGCGCCATGCCGAGGAGCATTTCACATTGATCACCGCTGCCAGCGCGCAATGGCATGATTATGATGTGCTCAATTCAGATCTGCCCGCTGGGTTGGAGCTGGTGGACCATACGAAAGACTTTTCAACATTGATTGTCACGGGTCCGAAAGCCCGCGAGGTTTTGACCAAAATGGGGACGGATGCGGATCTGTCTTTGGGGTGGTTGACCCATCAAGCTGCACAGGTGGCAGGGCAAGATTGCGCGCTTCTGCGAGTGTCTTTTGCGGGAGAGCTTGGCTGGGAAATTCATGCGCAAAATGCCAATATGCCAGCACTGTATGATGCCGTAATTGCGGCTGGGGCCAAACCTTTTGGCATGTATGCGCTCAATAGCCTGCGCATTGAAAAAGGATACCGTGCTTGGAAAGGCGATTTGTCCACAGATTACAGCCTTTTGGAAGCGGGTCTTGAGCGCTTTGTCAAATTGGACAAGCCACAAGACTTCCCTGGCAAAGTCGCCTTGCAGAACGAAAAACAACAGGGCCGCAAAAAGGCTTTTGCCAGCTTGATTGTGGAGGCGGATGCCTATGATGCACCTTATATGTCAACCATTTGGCATGATGGTGCGGTGGTGGGCGAAACAACCTCCGGTGACTTTGGGTATCGTGTTGGCAAGTCCATTGCCCTGGCCATGTTGCGCCCCGATTTGGCCGTGCCTGGAACAGAGGTTGAAGTCGAAATTTTTGGGCAACGCTGCAAGGCTGTGGTGCAGGAAGATCAACCGCTTTGGGATCCAAGCAATGAGCGTTTGCGCAGCTGATAGGGAGCGAATGAAATGATAATTCTCGATGGCGGTTTGGGCCAAGAATTGGTCAAACGTGCTGGGAAGGCCACGGATTTATGGTCCATGCAGGCGTTGCTCGACAACCCGGACATGGTGCGTGCCGTGCATGATGACTATTTTGCTGCCGGTGCGCAGATTGCCACCACCAATACCTATTCGGTTCTGCCAGACCGGCTGGAGAGCAAAGGCTTGGCGGATAAACTGCGGCCTATGACAGTCTTGGCCTGCGAAATGGCTGTGGCGTCTCGGGATGCTCATGGATCTGGGCAGGTTGCCGGGTCATTGGGTCCGATTGGCTTTTCCTACCAACCAGACAAGGCCCCACCAGCCGAACAGGCTGCCGAAATCTATGCAGATATTGCGCGGCTCCATGCGGATTATGTGGATTTTCACATTCTGGAAACTATGGCCTCTGTAGACCAAGCGCGTGGGGGCTTGATGGGTGCGGGGGTGACGGGCAAACCGATCTATGTCTCCCTCTCTGTGGATGACAGTGATGGCACCAAGCTGCGATCCGGCGAGCCGTTGACTGATGCGATTGCGATGCTCAGCGCCTTTAATCCAGCCGCGGTTTTGATCAATTGCTCCCTGCCCGAGGCGGTCTCGCAGGGCCTGCCAATCTTGAATGGTCACGGGTTTACCCTGGGCGCTTATGCCAACGGGTTCACAGGCATTCATAAGCAATTTAATTCGATCCATGCGACGGTGGACCTGCTGAAATCTCGAACCGATTTAGGCCCGGCTGAGTATCTCGCCTTTGCGCAGGATTGGGCCAAAAGCGGGGTGGAAATTATCGGCGGGTGCTGCGAGGTCGGTCCGGCGCATATTCAACTTCTAGCTAAGGAACTGGGAGATTAATACGATGCTTAATGCTTCTGCGGTGGCCTGCATTGAACAGGTGCGATTGGGGTTTGTGGCCTCTGTGACATCGGGAGGACGCCCTTCTGTATCACCGAAAGGGACCTTTGTGGTTTTAGATGAGTGCAAGATTGCTTTTGCAGAAATTCGCTCACCCGGCACCATCAGCAATATTGGCCACAGTCCCGAGGTGGAGGTCAATTTTGTTGACAGTTTTCGCCGCAAGGGCTGGCGCATGCGTGGGGTGACGCAAATTCTGCGCCGTGGCAGTGCGGATTTTGAGGAGATTTTTCCAAAGTGGGAAGCGCTCTGGGCAGGCCTATCCGCGCGCATTCGGGCCATTGTGGTGATCCAGGTGAGCGAGGTCAAACCGCTGTCCACACCACCCTATGATGATGGGGTGACGGAGGCGGAGATGATTGCGCTCTACAAAGAAAAATATGCCAAGATGTATCCTTAGGGATCATCTTGCTCATCAGTTTAAATTCCATAGGAGATGGATATGGCTCAGGTTCCTACAAAAGCGCGTGCGGTCATTATTGGCGGCGGGGTTATTGGCTGCTCTTTGGCCTATCATTTGGCCAAATTGGGCTGGAAAGACGTTGTATTGCTGGAACGCAAACAATTGACCTCGGGCACCACATGGCACGCCGCGGGCTTGATTGCGCAGCTTCGAGCGACGGCGAATATGACGAAATTGGCGAAATACAGCCAAGAATTATATGGCAATCTGGAAGCGGAAACTGGCGTTGCGACTGGGTTCAAGCGCTGTGGTTCGATTACTGTGGCTTTGACCGATGAGCGCCGTGAGGAGATCTATCGCCAAGCGGCTATGGCACGCGCCTTTGGGGTTGATGTCGAAGAGATCAGCCCAGCTGAGGTTAAGGCAAAATATGAGCATCTCAATATTGATGGGGTGACCGGTGGGGTTTGGTTGCCCCTCGATGGGCAGGGCGATCCGGCCAACATTGCCCTGGCTTTGGCCAAAGGCGCGCGGCAGATGGGTGCGCAGGTGTTTGAGCAAACCAAAGCCACGGGCGTCACCCGCGCGGGTCGTCGGATCACAGCGGTGCAATGGCAAAATGAGACGGGCGAAAGTGGTTCCATCGCATGCGAGCATGTTATCAACTGTGGCGGCATGTGGGGCCATGAGGTTGGGCGGATGCTGGGCGTCAATGTTCCACTCCAGGCCTGTGAGCATTTTTATATCGTCAGTGAGGCGATTGAAGGGCTGAGCCAAATGCCTGTGCTGCGCGTGCCTGACGAATGTGCGTATTACAAAGAAGACGCGGGCAAAATGCTCCTTGGGGCTTTTGAGCCGGTCTCAAAACCTTGGGCCATGGAGGGCATTCCGGCTGATTTTGAATTCGACCAATTGCCAGAGGATTTCGACCATTTTGAGCCGATTTTAGAAAAGGCAGTGTCGCGGATGCCGATGTTGGGTTCGGCGGGTATCCATACGTTTTTCAACGGACCGGAGAGCTTTACCCCCGATGATGCCTATCACCTTGGGTTGGCACCAGAGATGGACAATGTTTGGGTCGCGGCAGGGTTCAACTCTGTTGGCATTCAATCCGCCGGTGGTGCCGGTCAGGCCCTGGCGCAATGGATGGAAGATGGTCAAAAACCCTTTGATCTTGGAGATGTAGACATTGGCCGGATGCAACCGTTTCAGGGCAACAAACACTATTTGTTTGAACGCTCGAAGGAAACGCTCGGCCTGCTTTACGCCGATCACTTCCCGTATCTGCAAAAAAAGACGGCCCGCGGTGTGCGGCGCACGCCATTTCATCACCATCTCAAGGAAAACGGCGCGGTCTTTGGCGAATTGGCCGGGTGGGAGCGGGCCAATTGGTTTGCCAATCCTGGGCAAGATCCCAATTATGCCTACAGCTGGAAGCGGCAAAATTTCTTTGACAACGTGGCAGCTGAACATAAGGCGGTACGCAGCAACCTTGGGCTTTATGATATGTCCTCTTTCGGCAAAATTCGCGTGGAAGGGCCGGATGCTTGTGCGTTCATGAACTATATTGGTGGCGGTCAATATGATGTCCCCTCTGGGAAGATCGTCTACACGCAATTTCTAAATGACCGAGCTGGAATCGAGGCTGATGTGACGGTCACGCGCTTGTCTGAGACCTGCTATCTGGTGGTCACCCCGGCCGCGACCCGTTTGGCCGATCAAACCTGGATGATGCGTCACAAAGGGGCATTCAATGTGGTGATCACAGATGTCACCGCCGGTGAAGCTGTCTTGGCAGTCATGGGGCCGAATGCCCGCAAACTTTTGGAGCGGGTTTCCCCCAATGATTTCAGCAATGCCCATAATCCTTTTGGGACGGCACAGGAGATTGAGCTGGGCATGGGGCTGGCGCGGGTGCATCGGGTCACCTATGTGGGTGAGCTCGGCTGGGAGGTTTACGTCAGCGCAGATATGGCGAGTCATGTCTTTGAAACGCTCTGGCTGGCGGGACAAGATATGGATGCAAAACTCTGCGGCATGCATATGTTGGACAGCTGCCGTATTGAAAAGGGCTTCCGACATTTTGGCCATGACATCACCTGTGAGGACCATGTGCTTGAGGCAGGGTTGGGCTTTGCGGTGAAAACAGACAAAGCGGAGTTCATCGGTCGCGATGCGGTGCTGCGCAAGAAGGAAGCAGGGCTTGATGCGCGGATGGTACAGTTCAAATTGACCGATCCAGAGCCACTTTTGTATCACAATGAACCGATCCTGCGGGATGGCGAGATTGTGGGTTATCTATCTTCTGGCAATTATGGTCATCACCTTGGTGGTGCGATTGGTTTGGGATACATACCCTGTGCAGGTGAGAGCGCGGCAGAGGTTCTGGCCTCCTCCTATGAAATCGACGTCGCTGGAACACGGGTCGTGGCGGAGGCTTCGCTCAAGCCGCTTTACGACCCGACAGGCGCGCGTGCCAAGGCTTAGGGCCCCTGGGCGGGCGCCTTCGGGCGCCTCGCCGCATTAACCATAAAGTTATTTTCCCGGCCCGATTCCACTGAGTTTCGTTGATCGCATTTCGCCATCAAGTTAATATTGGATTAACAAAATTACCCGGAACTTTGAGGGGCTTGCGTGATAGCCGCACCGCGGTGTTGCACAAAAAGTAAAAAAACCAATCCGTCTCGCAGTGTATTAGTTTTTATGATTTATTCCGCAAATGGTGCTACCATAATTTTAGGTTCGGCAGCTTACTCAAGTGACCTCAAACAGAGCAGCAGCCCCCATGCCGCCGCCAACACTCATGGAGGTGACTACGTATTTTACTCCCCGCCGCTTCCCCTCAAACAAGTAGCCATTAACGTTAAATTACGTAACTTCGCTCTCTTTTTGTCGGGCTCTATGTCTGGCTGATAAAAACAAAAGGCTTAGGCCGCTAAGCCTAAGCCTTTTTATGAGTGGTGAGCCCTGATGGGTTCGAACCATCGACCTACTGATTAAAAGTCAGTTGCTCTACCGGCTGAGCTAAGGGCCCACTGTGGCGCTATCTAGAAAGGGTGGAGGGCGGGGTCAAGGGCTTTTCTGATCTATTGCTGGATTCCTTTTAATTCCACCGATATATGGCCCTCATGACGCAGCAGATTTCCTTTATGAAGATGCACGGGCTTGGCAATGACTTTGTTATTGTCGATTCGCGCGGTCCTGGGCCACTGATTTCCGAGGAGATTGCCCGCAGATTAGGGAACCGTCATCTGGGAGTGGGGTTTGACCAGCTGGCGGTGATAAGTGATTCGCCGCAGGCTGATGTTGCCTTAAACTTTTTCAACGCGGATGGCTCGACAGCGGGTGCTTGCGGCAATGCAACGCGCTGTGTTGCGCAATATGAGATGCAGCGATTGGGGCGGACGACTCTCTCTTTGATTACAGAGCGCGGCATCTTGCAGGCGCGTCAGCAGGGCGCTTTGGTGAGCGTAAATATGGGTCATCCCATGCTCAATTGGGATGAGGTGCCTTTGGCGCGCGAAATGGAGACTTTGTACTTGCCGCTTGAGGGTCGGCCAACAGCCACCGGCATGGGCAACCCGCATTGTACGTTTTTTGTCGAAAATGCCGATGCGATAGATTTGGCGCAAGTGGGACCAAGGTTTGAACATGATCCGCTGTTTCCTGAACGGACCAATGTGCAATTCGTGCATGTGCTGGGGGAGAACCGCCTGAGAATGCGGGTCTGGGAGCGCGGTGTGGGGGTGACGCTTGCCTCGGGCTCTTCATCTTGCGCCACGGCGGTTGCGGCGGCGCGTTTGGGCCTCACGGGACCGACGGTTGAAATTCAGCTCGACGGCGGTTCGATTCATATTGATTGGCGCGAAGATGGCGTCTGGATGACCGGCGCAACGATGCATGTATTTGATGGCCAACTGACTGTGCAATTTCTGGAGAGCTTCCAATGAATGCGCCAATCTTTTCAAATCATGGCTGCCGGTTAAACATGTATGAAACCGAGGCGATGAAAGAGCTGGTGACGCAATCGGGCCTCACCGATACGGTTGTGGTGAATACCTGCGCCGTGACCGCAGAGGCGGTGCGTAAGGCCAAGCAAGATATACGCAAGCTGCGCCGCACACATCCGCAAGCAAAATTGATTGTAACCGGCTGTGCAGCGCAGACTCAGCCTGAGACCTTTGCGCAGATGTCTGAAGTGGATGTTGTGCTTGGCAATACGGAAAAAATGCAGCCTGCAACCTGGGCCGGCTTGGCAGGAGACTTTGGCACAGAGCCGGTGCAGGTGGATGACATCATGTCTGTGACCGAAACAGCCGGTCATTTGATCGACGGTTTCGGAACCCGCAGTCGTGCTTATGTGCAAGTACAAAATGGCTGTGACCACCGCTGTACCTTTTGCATTATCCCATTTGGTCGCGGCAATTCGCGCTCTGTGCCAGCTGGGGTTGTGGTCGATCAGATCAAAAGATTGGTGGATCGCGGCTATGCGGAGGTTGTGCTGACGGGTGTGGATATGACGAGTTGGGGCGCAGATTTGCCGGCGACCCCGCGCTTGGGAGATTTGGTGCTTCGGATCCTAAAGCTGGTTCCAGATTTGCCCCGCCTGCGGATCAGCTCGATCGATTCCATCGAAGTGGATCCTGCATTGATGCAGGCCATTGCCACAGAGCAGCGCTTGATGCCGCATTTGCACCTGTCCTTGCAGCATGGCGACGACCTGATTTTGAAACGCATGAAGCGGCGACATTTGCGCGAAGATGCCATTAGGTTCACCGAGGAGGCGTTGCGCCTGCGTCCTGAGATGACCTTTGGGGCGGATATTATCGCAGGGTTCCCAACAGAGACCGAAGCACATTTTGAGAATTCCTTAGCGCTGGTTCGGGACTGCAGCCTCACATGGCTACACGTCTTTCCGTATTCAGTGCGCAACGGTACGCCTGCCGCCCGCATGCCACAGGTGAACGGCCGTGATATCAAAGAACGGGCTGCCCGCCTTCGTCAGGCGGGAGAGGGGCAAGTTGCGCGCCATCTTGCCGCCCAGATCGGACAAATTCACAGCGTGTTGATGGAGAGCCCCACAATGGGGCGCACACAGCAATTTGCCGAAGTGACCTTTGATCAGGCTCAACCTGAGGGTCAGATTGTCTCTGCTGAGATCACATCGATGTCTGGCATGCAATTGCAAGGGCGGGCTGCGTGAGCTTGGAGATGTCGCTGCCTGTTTTGTACAGTTTTCGTCGCTGCCCCTATGCTATGCGTGCGCGGCTTGCGATTTTAGCGTCTGGCTTGAGCGTGGAGCTGCGCGAGATCGTGCTGCGGGAGAAGGCGCCGGAATTTCTCACCAGCTCTCCAAAGGGCACGGTGCCAGTGTTAGTCTTGCCCTCTGCGGTGATTGAGGAAAGCTTTGACGTGATGCTCTGGGCTTTGGAAAACTCAGATCCAGAAGGTTGGTTGGTCATGCCCGAGGTGGGATATGACTGGATTTCTCGTTGTGACGGGCCGTTCAAAGCTGCATTGGATCACACGAAATATGCCGTGCGCTATCCTGACCTAGACCCTGAGCAGGAGCGCCAGCGGGCGGCGGAATTTTTGGTGGATTTAAATTTGCAACTTGCCAACTCAGATTGGCTTTTTGGTTCAAAAAGCACCCTGGCAGATATGGCAATTGTGCCGTTTGTACGGCAATTTGCCAATAGCGACCGCAGCTGGTTTGATTCCCAGCCCTGGCCAAATTTGCATCGCTGGCTGTCCGTATTTTTGGCGTCGGATCGCTTTGCCAATATTATGACAAAATACCCCAAATGGCAGGCGGGTGATCGCCCGGTGATGTTTCCCGATCCGGCTTAGCTATTTGCGTCTCAGCGTGTCACCATAGGCGATTTTGGGCGACAGTTCGATTACGTTGCTCATCGGTTCCAGCGAAGGATCGTTGCGCGAGGCGATAATTTTGGCCGCCATTTGACCGATCTCAAAACGGCAGCTGTCCATCGTCGCTAATTTCTGTGGCAGCCCGTCAATCAGTTCAACTTTGTTGAAACCTGCCAAACCCATTTGTCCAGGAACAGAGATCCCCTGTTCGCGCAGATGCAAGAGGCCGCCTGCGCCAATCATATCGTTGGAATAATACATAAAATTTAATTCTGGCGAGCGTTCCATCATTGTGGCGGTCATCTCGCGGCCTTTGGCCAAAGCCGAACCGCCGGTGTAAAACTCCTGATCCATGATCTCGACACCCTGTTTGCCCAAGGCTTGTGTGAAGCCTTCAAAGCGTTTTCTGGCCCGATGATCGAGGGGCATCTGTGTGCCCATGAACCCGATATTTTGATAGCCAGATCTCAAGATGGCCTCTGCCATTTTACGCCCGGCGCGCCGGTGGGAAATGCCAACCATCGCATCAATGGGTTCGCCATCAATATCCATGATTTGCACCACGGGAATTCCTGAGTTGACGAGCATTGCGCGCGCGGTCTCCGATTGCTCAAGCCCGGCAATGATCACGCCAGAGGGGCGCCAAGAGAGCATTTCATAGAGCACTTTTTCTTCGCGTTCTGGTAGGTAATTTGTCACTCCAACGACAGGTTGCAGGGGGGTGTCATCCAATGCATCAGATATCCCAGTCATCACTTCGGGAAAGACCATATTTGACAAAGACGGAATAATCACCGCCACCAAATTCACCCGCTGCGAGGCCAAGGCCCCAGCAATTTTATTTGGCACATAGCCCAGGGTTTTGGTTGCGTTTAAGACTTTCTCCCGTGTTGCGGCCGAGACATCGCCTCGATTGCGCAACACGCGGCTCACCGTCATCTCTGACACGCCCGATACTTCAGAAACATCGCGGAGGGTTAGGGGGCGCTTTTGTTGACTCATGTCTTGATCCGTATTTACCTTTCGCAAGGTTACCCAAGCCAATGGGGAATGTCCAAGCCTACTATGCCCCTGGACCGAATAAGACAAAAGGTATAAAATTCTGGCACTGGCATTCCCAAGATATTTTTGGCAGAACGAGCGCGTGGCTCAGTGGCTCAACTGGATAGAGCAGCCCCCTCCTAAGGGGCAGGTTGCAGGTTCGAATCCTGCCTGGGTCACCAGCGGCTTGGTTATTTATAGTTTTGGTGCTTGGGGATGTGCCGAGATGCCGTGGGGATTATGAGTTCTGGAGCGTCTTTTCGATATGGGCCTCCAGCCCGTCAAGATCGAGCGGATTAAAATGACCGAATCCTTGCATCCAGGCCCAGGCGGCTTGCATGGCATCGGGATCGACTTTGCACCATTTCACTCGGCCGCGGCGCTCTTGTTGGATCAGTCCGGCGTTGCTTAGCACACTTAAATGTTTGGAGATCGCCGCCAAAGACATCTCAAAAGGTTCCGCCACATCTGTCACAGCCATGTCATCTTCTAGCAACAAGGTGAGGATCTGCCGTCTTGTGGGGTCGGAGAGGGCGGAGAAGATGAGATCAAGAGAGGCGGCCATTACCTAACTGATACCCAAAGCGCTGCGATCGTCAACCGAATGGTTGAATATCCTTTTTGATGCGATTTGCCCGCTTTGGGCCTGCCTTGTCATTGGTGATAGAAGTGAAATTTTTTAAAAAAAATTAAAACAATAACTTAAATGAAGATCTGGCCTGCAAACTGGAATTGACTCTGCCGGCAGAGGCGACTAAGCCCTGCGCAACACTCTTACACAGGGGGTTTATGTGCCGACGCCAGATCCGCAGAAGCTCACAGAGCTCGAGAATCGCATTGCGAGGATGAAGGCTGCGACGGCACCGAAACCTGCAAAAGAGGAACACTATACAATGGCCAATATGGCGTGGCGTATGGTGATAGAATTGGTGGCGGGTATCGTCATTGGATTTGGGATTGGGTACGGCCTGGACTGGCTGATTGGCACACTGCCAATTTTCCTGATCTTGTTTACAGGTTTGGGCTTTGTGGCCGGTGTGCGCACGATGATGCGCACGGCCCAGGAAGTTCAAAACATGCACATGGCGCGAGCCGCAGACGAAAAAGAGGGTTAAGACCGTGGCAACAGAAACACATGGCGAAGCAGAAGCCGGCCTCGTATTTCATCCCATGGATCAATTTCAGGTAACACCATTGTTTGGTGCCGGCCCGGTGGAATGGTTTACGATCACCAACGCGACGCTGTGGATGGGGCTCTCAATTTTGGTGATCTTTGTAATTTTGGTTTTGGGAGCCCGTGGCCGGGCTTTGGTTCCAACACGCAGTCAGTCGATCGCAGAGTTGGCATATGGCTTTATCTACAAGATGGTTGAAGACGTGACCGGCAAAGATGGCGTTGCATACTTTCCGTACATAATGACACTGTTCATGTTCATTGTCGTTGCTAACTTCCTCGGCCTTCTTCCGATGGCGTTTACCACCACAAGCCACATTGCAGTAACAGCCGTAATGGCTATGGCAGTATTTCTAGCGGTGACCGTTCTGGGGTTTGTAAAAAATGGTTTTGGATTTCTCAGCGTATTTTGGATTTCATCTGCGCCGCTCATCCTGCGCCCAATTCTGGCGCTGATTGAAGTGATCTCTTACTTCGTGCGCCCTGTAAGTCACTCCATTCGTTTAGCTGGCAACATGATGGCGGGTCACGCTGTTATTAAAGTGTTCGCAGCGTTTGCGCCTCTGGTTCTTATTTCGACGGGTATTGGACTGGTAGTGACACCGCTGTCGATCCTGGCGATTACAGCTATATATGCACTAGAAGTGCTTGTTTCCTTCATCCAGGCATATGTGTTTGCAATTCTGACCTGTGTGTATTTGCGGGATGCACTGCATCCGCACCACTAAAGCGTGAGCTTCAACTTATCTATTTTAAATGAAATCAAGGAGACTATGAAATGACGGGCGATATTGTACAAATGGGTGCTTACATTGGTGCTGGCTTGGCATGTACTGGCATGGGCGGTGCAGCCGTTGGTGTTGGTCATGTTGTTGGCAACTTCATATCGGGTGCACTGCGCAACCCTTCTGCCGCCGGTGGCCAAACTGCAACGATGTTCATTGGTATTGCGTTTGCAGAAGCTTTGGGGATTTTCTCATTCCTCGTCGCTCTGCTGCTGATGTTCGCAGTATAATCTTTCCTTTCCCTAAGGTTCTGGGGCCTCATTGAGGCCCTGGTTCGCCCTCAGGTATTGGAGGAATTAATATGGCAACACAGACAACAGATGTGGGTCAAGCCGTGGGCGGTGCTGCAAAAGTAGGCATGCCACAGCTAGATTTTTCGACCTTCTCGAACCAAATCTTTTGGTTGATCATAACGCTTGTTGTGATCTACTTTATCTTGTCGCGCATTGCCCTGCCGCGTATCGGTGGTGCTTTGGCGGATCGCGCTGGCACGATCACGAATGATCTGGCTGAAGCGGAAGACTTGAAGAGCCAAGCGCTTGCGGCTGAAGAGGCCTATGAAAAAGCGCTCGCTGATGCACGTGCTGAGGCCCAGAATATCAACGTCTTAATGCGCGCTGAGATTCAGGGTCAGCTGGACGAAGAATTGGCCAAGGCCGATGCTCAGATCTCTGGCCGGACAAAAGAAGCGGCAGCAGAGCTGGCTGAAATTCGCAACGCGGCGAAAGCTAATGTAAAAGTTGTCGCCAAAGCAGTCGCAAAAGAAATCGTTGCAGCGTTGGGCGGTAAGGCAGATGCCAAAACCGTGACAGCCGCCGTGACTGAACGGATGAAAGGCTAAGACATGAGATATCTCTCAGTCCTATTGTTGACAGTTTTGGCCTCACCGGCGCTTGCTGCCAGTGGACCGTTTTTCTCACTCCATAATACCGACTTCGTGGTCACAGTAGCGTTTATTGGCTTTGTGGCTTTGGTTCTGTATCTTGGTGTGCCTAAAATGCTTGGCAAGATTTTGGACGCCCGCGCGGACGGTATTCGCTCAGAGCTGGAAGAAGCCCGTTCTCTGCATGAAGAGGCGAAGGCTCTGCTGGCCTCTTATGAGAAAAAGCAAGCTGAAGTCCAAGCGCAAGCCGACAGGATTGTGGAGGCCGCGCGCGTAGAGGCTGCTGCGGCGGCCGAGCAGGCCAAGGCTGACATCAAAAACTCTGTTGCGCGCCGCATGGTTGCTGCGGAGGAGCAAATTGCATCCGCTGAAGCCGCAGCGATCAAAGATGTGCGTGACGAAGCGATAATTGTGGCTGTGGCTGCAGCCCGTGGCATCATCGAAAATCAAATGACTGAGGCCGATGGAAATGGTTTGATTGACGATGCCATTGAACAGGCTGGCTCAAAGCTAAACTAGCTGGTTATGTTAATTGAAAAAAAGCCCGGGGTTCGAACCTCGGGCTTTTTTGTGCAGCGCGGTATCTGCGCTGTATGCTCTTTTGGAAGAGGGGCTTTTAGGAGCGGTCTAGCGCATGAGAAAAGCGCAGCTTGGCGACCTCTTCATTTTTGTTGGCGCGCTCCTGTTCTTTCAAAACGCCACTGACGAAATCCAAGTGGAGATGCACCGCTTGCCTTGCTGCATCTGGGTTGCGTGATTGGATCGCATCATTGATTGCACCATGTTGTTCCAGCAGTTGCGACCGGCCACTCTTTTGTCGAAATGTTGCCTTGCGATTGTAAAACACTCCGGTCTGGAGCAGATCATACATCGAGCGCATCATATGAAGCATCACCACATTATGCCCCGCTTCGCAGATCGACATGTGAAACTGAGCATCTAATCGCGCCTCTTCGTCTGATGAGCGCTTGGATTGTGCCGCCTCCATTTTCTTGTAAATGGTGTTGATGACCTTGAGGTCCGTATCAGATCCGATGCGGGCGGCGCGTTCTGCGGCCAGGCCTTCCAAATCTTTGCGAAATGCCAGATAGTCGTAAACCGCTTCATCATGGGTTGAAAACAACCGCATGAGCGCCGGGGAAAAGGCAGAGCCTAAAACCTCTGCCACGAAAATTCCTGCGCCTGCGCGCGCCGTAAGAAGCCCAGCTTGCTGTAACTCACTCAGGGCCTCCCGAAGCGAGGGGCGCGATACAGCCAGCTTTTCCGCAAGTTCTCGCTCTGAGGGCAAGCGTTCACCTGGTCGCAAAATTCCGCGCAGGATAAGCTGTTCAACTTGCCGAACAACGGATTTTGACAATTTTTCGGAATCAATTTTTTGAAACGGCATGCATCCCCCATAGGTTGGTCAAATTAGATGACCAGTCTACGGAAAGCAACCGTCATCGCGAGAAGCGGCGTTGCGTTACTTCAGCCAGGCGGCGGCGCGCAGCCGCGTGATTTGAGGCCAGGTTACAGGTTTGGTCGGATCACAATTTCCACCCGGCGGTTCTGGGCACGGCCGGTGGCAGAGAGATTGCTGGCCACGGGTTCCCCCTCGCCGCGCCCAAATGTGCGCAAGCGTACGGGTGGCACGCCATTGGTCATCAAGACGTCCGCCACTGCATTTGCACGACGTTGCGACAGCGCTTGGTTGTAGTTGGCGCTCCCGGTGTTGTCCGTATGACCTTCAATCAAGATGGTGGAATCTGGATAGGCCTGTAAATTGCCGGCCACAACGCCCAAGTCGCGGCGCAAGTCACTGCGCACAGCGGCGCTATCCAAGGCAAATAGAATATCCTGTGGCATCGTGACGATGAGCTCGGAGCCAGTGTTTGTAATGTCGACTTGATCATTGTTCAGATCCCGGCGCAAATCAGCTGCTTGTTGATCCAGAGTTTGACCAATTGCATTACCGGCCGTCGCGCCGACAATAGCACCAATAATTGCCCCCTTTTTGCGGTCATCTTTGCTCGACATCTCCATGCCAGCGATGGCGCCAATCATACCGCCCATGATCGTACCTGCGGTGGTGTTATCACCTGGTTTGCTATTGGCCGCGCTCTCTGGCGTGACGCATCCTGTGAGAACAACCAACGCGGATCCGACGAGTGCAGAAGATAAAAGTTTCATGGTGGGTTCCTCATATCAGGTCAAATTATTGCAGCATGTTATTATGCGAGAATTTCCATCTTTGCGCAATTCACGGAATTGTGTTGCGGCAAGGCTTCGCTCATAAATTGCGGATTATGTGCAAAAACACGCCAAGAAATTTTGGTTTAGTTTTGCGCAAATTTTTCATATAGATCTGCCATGGCAAAACAACTCCCCTATCCGGTTATGCGCGAAATCTTCTCGCGGTTTGAAAATAGCGAAGCTGAACCAAAGGGGGAGCTCAATCATGTGAACGCCTACACGCTCGTGGTGGCCGTGGCTCTTTCGGCGCAGGCGACAGATAAGGGCGTCAACAAAGCCACAGAGGCCCTGTTTAAAATCGTAGATACACCTCAAAAAATGCTGGATTTCGGTGAGGAGGGGTTGATCGACCATATTAAGACCATCGGCCTTTATAAGACCAAAGCCCGCAATGTGATGAAGATGGCGCAGATTTTGGTGGAAGAGTTTGGGGGCGAGGTGCCTAATTCACGGGCCGCCCTGCAAAGCCTACCAGGGGTTGGACGTAAAACTGCAAATGTCGTGTTGAATATGTGGTGGCAGCAGCCGGCACAGGCGGTGGATACGCATATTTTTCGGGTGGGAAACCGCGCGGGCATTGCGCCGGGCAAAACGGTTGATCAGGTTGAACGGGCGATTGAAGACAATGTGCCTGCGGATTTTCAGTTGCATGCACATCATTGGTTGATATTGCATGGGCGTTATATTTGTGTCGCGCGAAACCCCAAATGCCGCGCCTGCATTATCAGTGATTTATGCAAATTTGAGGAGAAAACTCAGTGAGCAAAGCCTATCAGGTGGTTGGTATTGGAAATGCCGTGTCAGACGTTATTACGACCAGTAGCGATGAATTTTTGGCCGAACACGGGGTTGAAAAGGGTATCATGCAGTTGGTTGACCAGACGCGCGCTGAAGCGCTCTTTGCGGCGATGGACAGTCGAACAGATGCCCCTGGTGGATCTGTGGCCAACACGATTGCGGGTCTGGGATCTTTGGGCCTTCGCACGGCGTTTATCGGTCGGGTTGCTGATGATGATTTGGGTCTCTCCTACGCTTTGGCCATGCACACAGAGGGCACGGATTTTCCGAACTCGCCGGTGCGCAATGCCGATCTTCCAACGTCACGTTCCATGATTTTCGTATCGCCCGATGGTGAGCGTTCGATGAATACCTATCTTGGAATTTCATCAGAGTTGGGACCGGAAGATGTGCCCGATTCAGTGCTCGCCGACTGTGAAATTTTGTTTCTTGAGGGGTATCTGTTTGATAAGGCTCCGGGTAAGGAGGCGTTTCGCAAGGCTGCATCGCTGGCGCGACAATCTGGGGCGCGGGCTGGAATTTCGCTGTCGGATCCATTTTGTGTGGATCGACATCGCGATGACTTTCGCGCGTTGGTGTGCGGCCCGTTGGACTTTTTCCTATGCAATGAGGATGAGCTAAAATCGCTGTATCGAACTGATGACTTGGCGCAAGCGCTCAAAATGGGGGTTACGGATTGTGATTTGGTTGTGTGCACGCGCTCCGCGCAGGGCGTGTCGATATGCAAGGGAGATGAGCGATGGGATGTGCCGGTTATCCCGGTGATCCCGGTGGATGCCACAGGCGCTGGTGATCAATTTGCCGCTGGCTTTCTTTATGGGGTGGTACAGGGGTTTGATTTTCCGACCTGCGGCAAGATTGGTGGCATCGCCGCTGGAGAGGTGATCAGCCATATCGGTCCGCGCCCAGCCAGTTCTATCGCTGAAATTCTCAGAAAGCAGGGCATTATTTAAACTGGCGTTTAGGTTCCGCTCAATTTTGCGTGAATTTCAGAAAGATCAATCTCGCCAATGGGCATCTTATTGGTGGGATCTTCAAAACTATATTTGAACAGATCAAAATCACGTTTGAACATCTCATATACCAAATGCATCGACAGATCGTCAAAATACTCTTCCACCGGATGCGCGCGTTTGGGGCCGTGGCCTTCGCTTTCGTTGAACTTTGGAATGGTCTTCAAGTCGACTTTATTGGGAGTTTCAATGGCGTCTAAAATCGTTTGCATTCCGTCATCGAATTTTTCGGTCCAAAAGATGTGATCATAGGTGCCGCCGTTGGCTACAAAAGTTGAGACATGGCCCGAGGTTGCTGACCAATGAATATCTGGATCCATTGGTTTGTGCCGGCAGACCATTGAAAAAATGTTGGACTTTGTCAAAAAGCGCCGAGATGTGGTGCGGTTTTGCTCAACCACTCGGATCCCGGATAAGACATTTTTTCAAACGCTAGTCCGGCATTTGGTTCCAGCAAATAAAATTCAAACCCGCCTACTCACATTTTTGATGTTCACTGATTATGGAATGCCGGCAATATTTTATAATGATCACTGTGACCCTTTGTTAAGCCAGGATTACCTTTTTGCTCGTAAAATAAGCCCTGAGGCCTTTGAGCTCAAAGAGCGATTGGGGCGCCTTTGTGCTGAAATGGGCCGGAGGTTTCACATTTCCAAAGAAGGCCTGAAATTGTTTACCTTTCTGACCGGCAAGGGCTGGGAGGGACTGCGGTTTGGGCGACGGGTTTGGGAGGTTCAAGGAAATATCGGTCGAAACCGTGAGCTGTTGGTGGTAATTTGCAGGAAATGGCATGTGGCGAAACGCTTGCTTGAGCGGATTAGTGCGGAGTTAGAGGTCGCCTCTTGCCAATATCTTTTTCATGAACATGACGCAGGCATGCTTAATTTAGGTGGAACCGAAAACCGTGTGCCAAAGCGCCGCCGGTATGCCAGGTCGTTTTTACATATGCTGTTCGAACAAAAGCAGACGGATCGTTTGCTGATCTGTACTGACAGCGCGAGTCTGGAGTTGATACAGGAACTTTACCAAGACAGTGCCAAGGTCAAAACTTTGCTGATGGTGTGCCAGTTTAACGAGGCCTATCTCTTCGGTCATGCGCAACGTATCAGACTTGTGGCGGAAGGGGCGCCGCCGGAAGTTATTGAGCGCCTGTTTCCGATGCTGCGCCAAGACGTTTGACATGAGCACCATCGATTGATTGATGCGCAATTCCCGCAAAGCTGTCAGATGTACGAAGAGGCGTCGCTTGAGGAAAATGCCGTGCCATTGGCAGAGTTTTTGGGTATCTCTACCGAAAAGGCTTGTGCCATACTGGCATCGGACCATTTGTTTTCGGATTAGGAGCCTGTCGATGGCATATGAGTATGACGATCAAAACATCTTCGCGAAGATATTACGCGGGGAAATTCCCAACACCACAGTGTTGGAGACCGAGCATAGCCTCGCCTTTCGCGATATTCAGGCCCAGGCGCCAGAACATATTTTGGTGATCCCCAAGGGAGCTTATGTGTGTTTTGATCATTTTGCCAATTCAGCCAGCGCCGAGGAGATTGTTGATTTCACCCGAGCAGTCGGTCAGGTTGCAACCGCTCTGAAGGTTGATCCCGGCAGCGGAGGTGATGGCTACCGTCTTTTGGCCAATTCAGGGCGTCATGGGGTGCAGGAGGTGCCACATTTGCATGTGCATCTCGTCGCGGGCCGGCCGCTTGGGCGAATGTTGCGCGAAGCTTAGGGGAGCTCTGGCTGTTTGGTTATTTCCAAAAAGACGTCCTGGAGATCGGGCTGTTCGGTTTGGATATCCAGAATTTTGACATCCGCGCGGCGCAGCGCGTCTAATATTTCACCGGAAGAGGTGGAGCTGCGGCTATAGGAAAAGGCCAAGGTCCCATCCGTTCGTTGGCTTTGTGTCACCCCAGCCGGCAAGCTGATTTTCGTGGTGGATTCGGTTTCAACCACCAAGGTTTTTGTGTCCAGTTTGGACAGAAGGTTGGCTGTGGTGTCCAAGGCGCGCAGCGCACCCTCGTGAATAATGGCGATTTGATCGCACATTTCTTGGGCCTCTTCGAGGTAATGGGTGGTGAGAATTACAGTCATGCCGTCGGCATTGAGTTGTCGCACATTGTCCCAAAGCATTTGGCGCAGACCAATATCTACCCCTGCTGTCGGCTCATCGAGCACCAAGATCTGCGGACTATGGACGAGCGCTTTGCCCAAAAGCAATCGTCGGCGCATACCGCCTGAAAGGCTGCGCGCATAGGCATTGGCTTTGTCTTCCAATCCGATTAACCGCAAGATTTCATCGGTTCTGCGCAGCGCTTTTGGTACGCCATATAAGCCGGCCTGCATATCAAGCGAGGCTCCGGGCGTGAAGAATGGATCGAGGTTTAATTCTTGCGGCATCACCCCAATCGCGGCGCGCGATTGTCGCGGATTTTCATCCTGATCAAAGCCCCAGATATTGACTGAGCCTGCGGATTTTTTCACCAAGCCGGCCAGAATATTGATCAAGGTCGATTTGCCCGCACCATTGGGCCCTAAAAGCCCGAAGATCGCGCCCCGCGGGATATCCAGATCAATGCCAGACAGGGCCGTCTTAGCTTCAGTTTTCTTGGTCGCGACATAGGTTTTCTTCAAACCACGCAGCTCAATCGCATTTTGTGACATAGTCGGCCTTTCAAAGTGCTTGTGGGTTGCGCGTGTTTTGGTATCTTAGCCAGCGACATATGCGCAGCAAGGCCCAACAGCAACCAGAAGGCAAAAAAATGACAACTCAAGCACCAGAGACAAAAATTGTAGAGGCTTATCGCGTGGCCTGTGATGGTGGTGAAGGCGCTTTGGGGCACCCACGCGTTTGGTTGCAGATCCCCAATGAGCACGGCTGGGTTGAATGCCCCTATTGTGACGCCAAAATGGTGCATAAGGATTTTGAGGGCAAAGTCTAAAAACGCGCCTAGCTGAGTGGGATTTCGACCTCACCGCACATCAGCTTATTGTTCACTTGACCGCTCTGCTCATCAAGAAAATCTTGGATATAGTGGCCGGACCAAGCTCTTATGCTCACGCCATGGTTGGTGAGGCCGAATCCTTTGACAGTGCCGCTCTCATCGTCATGATAGTGAAAAATTACTTTGCCCCAGTGGCCATTGTCGCATTCGAAATTGGCCTCGCCCGTTCCGATAAAATTGCGAGAGACCCAGCTGCCCGTGCAAATCGCCCCAAAATTGGTTACTCCGGCCAAGGTTCCTTTATCGCGACCCAGGGCTCGGCCTGCAAAATACTCACCACTATTGCCAAAACAGGCCAACAGTGGCGAGCAACTGTCGCGGCTATCGGGGATATCGACGCAGTTTTCATCGGGAACAGGCGCAGCTGCGGCTGCAAACATGTAACTGAGAGCCAGTAGCACTGGTAGGTATAAATTTTTCATGTCACAAACAAGTCTAATCAATGATCTAAGGATAGCATCACCATGGCATTCGGTAAAGGACACCATTTGCATCTGATCGACGGGTCAGCCTTCATCTTTCGCGCCTATCACGCATTGCCGCCGCTGACGCGGAAATCGGATGGTTTGCCGGTCGGTGCTGTGGCTGGGTTTTGCAACATGCTGCAACGCTATGTGGAAAACAACATTGGCCCCGATGCCCCCACCCATGTGGCCGTGATCTTCGATCACTCTGGCAATACATTTCGCAATGACATGTATGATTTATATAAGGCGAATCGATCCGCCACGCCGGAAGATTTGATTCCCCAATTTCCACTCACCCGCACCGCAACGCGGGCATTCAATGTGGCATGTAAAGAGGTCGAAGGTTTTGAAGCGGATGATATCATCGCAACATTGGCGTGCCGCGCGCGCGAAGCTGGGGGCGCTTGTACCATCATAAGCTCTGATAAGGACTTGATGCAGTTGGTTGGTGGTGGCGTTGTGATGCTCGATGCTATGAAAAATAAAGTGATTGATTACGACGGCGTTGTTGAGAAATTTGGTGTCGCCCCCGAGCGCGTGGTTGACGTTCAGGCTTTGGCAGGTGACAGCGTTGATAACGTGCCCGGTGCGCCCGGCATTGGCATTAAAACCGCAGCTTTATTGATCAACGAATATGGATCTTTGGAAGAGCTTCTGGATCGGGCAGGAGAGATCAAACAGCCCAAGCGCCGCGAAAGCCTGGTCGACAATCGGGCGCAGATTGAACTGTCCAAACAGCTGGTTCAGCTGGAATGTAATATGGAGCTGGATTTCTCCATTGAGGATTTGGAAGTGCGGGATCCTGATCCTCAGGAACTCTTAGGCTTTGTGGCTCAGATGGAATTCCGGACTTTGAGCAAAAGACTGGCTGAAAAGCTGGGGGTTCAAGCCCCGGTCATAGCCGAGCCGGAGGTGCAGCAGTCGCCAGTCGAGGCTCCTGAGGCGGCGGTGGTGCCTTTTAATGCCGAAAAATATGAGACCATCACAGATGCGGCAGGGTTACAAACTTGGATTGATCGGATTTATGCCCGTGGCTATGTGGCTGTGGATACGGAAACAACCGGATTGAATGAAATGCGCGCTGGTCTGGTTGGTGTCTCATTATGCGTTCAAGCCGGTGAAGCGGCCTATTTACCGCTCACGCACCGCGCCGGGCAATCTGACGATCTTTTCGGCACCGATGCTTTGGCAGAGGGGCAGATGGACCACGACACGGCTCTGGCCATGCTCAAACCTATGCTTGAAGATTCCACCATTCTGAAAATCGGCCAGAATATGAAATATGACGCCAAAATTTTGGCGCGTGTCGGCATCCAAGTGGCACCGATAGATGATACCATGCTGATGAGCTACGCACAAAATGGCGGTTTGCACAATCATGGGATGGATCTATTAAGCGAGCGCTATCTCGATCACGCGCCCATCTCGATCAAAACACTGCTGGGCAGTGGAAAATCTGCGATAACCTTTGACCGCGTGCCAATTGATGAAGCCCGCCGATATGCGGCCGAAGATGCTGATATCACCCTGCGCCTCTGGCACTATCTCAAGCCACGATTGCATCTTAATCGGGTGACAGCGGTCTATGAAAGCCTGGAACGCCCTCTCGTGCCGGTTTTGGCGGAAATGGAGATGCAGGGGATCAAAGTGGACCGCGATGTTTTGAGCCGCATGTCGAATGGGTTTGCGCAAAAAATGGCGGGGCTGGAGGCTGAAATTCACGAAATGGCCGGGCGCAGCTTTAATGTAGGATCTCCCAAACAGCTTGGCGAAGTGCTTTTTGATGAAATGGGGCTGCCGGGGGGCAAGAAGGGCAAAACGGGCGCCTATGCCACTGGGGTTGATGTGTTGGAAGATCTGGCGACGGAGCATGAATTGCCCGGGCGGGTTTTGGACTGGCGTCAATTGAGCAAACTGAAGTCCACTTATACCGACGCGCTGCAAGACCATATTCATCCCGATACCGGCCGCGTGCACACGTCCTATTCTATCGCCGGTGCCAGCACCGGGCGTTTGGCCTCAACCGATCCCAATTTGCAAAATATTCCAATTCGGACAGAAGAGGGCCGTAAAATTCGAGAAGCCTTTGTGGCTGAGACAGGCAAAACCCTGGTTGCTTTGGATTATTCACAAATCGAGCTGCGCATTCTGGCTCATGTTGCCGATATTCCAACTCTGAAACAGGCCTTTGCCGATGGCATTGATATTCACGCATTGACCGCCAGTCAGATGTTTGATGTGCCGCTGGATCAGATGACCTCTGAGATACGCCGAAAGGCGAAGGCCATTAACTTTGGAGTGATTTATGGCATTTCTGGCTTTGGCCTTGCGCGCAACTTGCGCATTCCAAGGGCGGAGGCCCAGGCGTTTATCGACACATATTTCACCCGCTTCCCAGGCATTCGAACCTATATGGACGATACCGTCGCTTTCGCCAAAGAACATGGCTATGTGCAAACCTTGTTTGGACGGCGCATTCATACGCCTGAAATTGGGGCGAAAGGCCCGCATGCAGGTTTTGCCAAACGCGCCGCGATCAATGCGCCGATTCAAGGCACTGCGGCCGATGTGATCCGCCGCGCGATGGTGCGCATGCCCGAGGCGATTGCGCATGTACCAGCCAAAATGTTGTTGCAAGTGCATGATGAATTGCTGTTTGAAGTTGACGATTGTGCGGTCGAGGAGCTCATCGAAGTTGCCAAACAGGTGATGGAACGGGCCAGCTTGCCAGTGGTCAAGCTGGATGTGCCTTTGATTGTTGAGGCAGGATCGGGACCAAATTGGGCCGTCGCGCATTAAAGGTCGCGCATTATAGTCTGAGGCAAAAGGGGGAAAATCCATGGTGAAACGTGGCCTATCAGTGGCAACCATCGCGGCGCAGGCGGGCGGATATATTGACGCGGCCAGCGGCGGGGTCGTGCCTCCCATTCAGCCCAGTACCACATTTGCACGCGACCGCAGCTATCAGCCGCATCCTACCGGCAATATTTATGCCCGTGATGACAATGATCTGTGCCGCATCGCCGAAGCACTTTTGGCGCAACTCGACAACGCCGAAGCCGCATTATTGTTTCCCAATGGCATGGCTGCGATTGCAGCGGTGTTTCGCGCTTTGCCAAGTGGGGCAACGGTCTTGGTGCAGTCGCAGATTTATTGGGGCACGACGAAGTGGTTGCGGGAGTTTTGTGCCCGCCGGTCTGTGACCCTGATCGAGGCGGATTTGAGTGATACCGTCCAGGCGCAGAGCCTCTGCGCGCATCATCAGCCCGATTTGGTATTTATTGAGACGCCTTCAAACCCATGGTTGCGGACCACGGATATTGCGCTTGTGGCGCAAGCGACCCATGCGGTGGGTGGGCGATTGGTGGTCGATGCTACGGCTGCAACGCCAATTTTGACCCGCGCCTTGGATTTTGGAGCGGATATTGTCATGCATTCAGCGACCAAAGGGATCAATGGCCATTCGGATGTGCTGGCCGGGGTTTTGGCGACCAATGCGCCTGCGGATCCGCATTGGCAAGCTATCGCAGTAGATCGCCATGATGCGGGTGCTGTGATCGGCAGTTTTGAGGCCTGGCTTCTCGTGCGCTCAATTCGCACCCTGCCTTTGCGGGTCGAGCGCATGTCACAAAATGCGCAGGTTGTGGCAAATTTTTTGCAAGGTCACGACGCGGTGGATCGTGTATTTTATCCTGGCCTGCCTGATGTCGAAGGGCATGAGGTGGCCAAGCGGCAAATGACGGGCGGGTTTGGCTCACTTATGTCCTTTTGCGTGCAAGGCGGGGTGGTGGATGCATTGCGCGTGGCAGGTCGATTGAATTTGTTTCACCGAGCCACCTCATTGGGCGGGGTCGAAAGCCTTGTGGAACATCGTCACACCATTGAACCTGATACTGGCATTCCTGACTCGCTTCTGCGGTTATCAATTGGCATTGAAGACGCGCAGGATCTATGCGCCGATTTGGAGCAAGCATTAACGTGCTGATTTTGTTTAACAAGCCGTTCAATGCATTGTCCCAATTTACAGATCGTAGCACTGAGGCCAGCGGGCGCGAAACCCTATCGCGGTATATCCGTATTCCGCATGTCTATGCGGCTGGCCGGTTGGATCGGGACAGCGAGGGGCTGCTGCTCTTAACTGATGATGGAAAATTGCAGGCTCGGATTGCCAATCCAAAACACAAAATGGCCAAAACCTATTGGGTACAGGTCGAAGGTGCCCCGCAGGAGGAAGCCTTGCACAGCCTGCGCCGCGGGGTGCAGTTGAAAGATGGTCTCACCCAACCGGCCAAAGTGCGGCTCATGGAAGAACCGGCGGGCCTCTGGCCGCGCAACCCGCCTATCCGGGTGCGCAAATCCGTACCGGACAGTTGGATCGAGATGACCATTCGCGAAGGCAAAAATCGCCAAATTCGCCGCATGACCGCAGCCATAGGCCACCCCTGCCTACGCCTCATTCGGACGCAAATCGGTGATTGGCATTTGGGCGATCTCAAGCCGGGGGAGTTTAAGAAGTTGACGCGGCTATAGCTCCAGATTTTGCTTTTGCGTCAATTGCTCAGCTCTTTCGACGGGATGATTGGGAAGAATGTGGATTGGGAGCGCAGACCGAACCAGCTTTCACCTTGCCATGTGTCATGCAAGCCCAGGTCGACCAAGCGGTAGAAGCTCTTGCGATCAATTAAGGCTTCTAGATTGCTGCGCACCAAAACATAGGGGGACGGCTCGCCGGTCTCGGGATTGCGCTCCACACGGATTGGGTGGTCAGGGCCGGCGATCATTGTGTCGCCGACCTGCGTGGTGAAATGCAAATCGCCATCGCGATGATCCACATCCACCGCGACAAAGGGGGCGTCATCCACTTGGATGCCAACTTTTTCAACTGGGGTTACAAGGTAATATTTTCCCGCCTCTTTTTTCAAAATGGATGCAAACAGCTTCACAAGTGCTGGTCGTCCAATGGGGGTGCCAAGGTAGAACCAAATGCCATCCCGCGCGATGCGGATGTCCAGATCACCACAGAACGGCGGGTTCCAGAGGTGTACGGGCGGCAAGCCTTTGCCGCGGGTTGCGGCAGAGACACTGGCGGCGATATTTTCAGCCGATGGGGTCACGATATTTTGTCCGCTCATATCAGTTGTCATCTCTTTTTCTTAAGGTAGGCTAGATATATACCACATAGAAATTATTGCGAGGCAATCTTATGACCAGAGCTGAAATGCTGGCTCCACAAATTGAAGACCTAGGCCAACGCTTGGGCGCGGCGCGCGAGATGATCCGCGGGGTGTTCATCGGGCAGGAGCGGGTAGTGGATTTAGTGCTCATCACCCTATTATGTGGAGGGCATGGTGTATTGGTTGGCCTTCCGGGGGTTGGAAAAACCCGCCTGGTTCAGGCGCTGTCGACTGTCATGGGGTTGCGTGGCAATCGGGTGCAATTCACCCCTGATTTGATGCCCGCTGATATCTTGGGGTCCGAGGTCTTGGAGACCGCATCTGACGGCACGCGGCAATTTCGATTTATTGAAGGGCCAGTATTTTGCCAATTGTTGATGGCCGATGAAGTTAACCGCGCCAGTCCGCGGACGCAATCGGCGCTGCTTCAAGCCATGCAGGAAAAATCCGTGACCGTCGCTGGGCGAGACCGGCCGCTGGGTATGCCCTTTCATGTGCTCGCAACGCAGAACCCGATTGAACAGGAGGGAACCTATCCTTTGCCCGAGGCGCAGCTCGATCGCTTCCTGCTCGAAATCCAAGTGCCCTATCCGGACCGGGCAACCGAGCGCGACATTCTTTTGGCGACCACAGGCGCTCAGGAGGCGGAGGTCTCTGCGGTCTTTGACCCTGAACAGCTGCTGGCAGCGCAGGCCTTGATTCGCCGCATGCCTGTGGGCGAGGCGATTGTGGAGCTGATCTTGGATCTGGTGCGCGCGTATCGACCCGAAGATCCAACAGCGCCGGAGCGGGTTCGGGAGAATATGCACTGGGGTCCGGGGCCGTGTGCGGCGCAGGCCTTGATGCTGGCTGTGCGCGCGCGCGCACAGCTGCGTGGGGCTTATTCCCCCTCAGCTCAGGATGTTGC
>MDTG01407941.1_pt1 | contig 61749 bp, 62 predicted proteins | sample 811421 | NCBI WGS metagenome assembly MDTG01 (sample SAMN05326645, study PRJNA326480) | marine metagenome | isolation source: seawater | place: Pacific Ocean: South East | collected 2011
AGCTCCTACAATAGCTTTCACTTCTAATAATAAAACCTCTAAAGATGTTAGTAAAATTTTAGTATCTAATAAAATTGCAACTAGAAATGATAATTTTTATGCTTGGAGATGTCTTAAAGCATTGGGTATTGATACTGAAGATGGTTTAGTTAGGTTAAGCTTAACACATTATAACTCTAAAACAGATTGTGATTTGGCAATAAAGGCACTTAAAAAAATATAATTAATTTTTGTAATACTCCAAATACCAATCAATAAATTTGCCAATACCTTCCTCAATATTAGTTTCAGGCATATAGTTAGAGTAGTTATTTAATAAAGATATATCAGAATGTGTTTTTTTAATATCTCCAAGTTGAAGAGGTAAATTAGAAATTTTAGCTTTTTTATTTAATTTTTTTTCAATAGTTTTCAAATAATCCTTTAATTTTCTTGAATTGCCATTACCAATATTAAATGTATTAAATAAATTTTTTGTATTATTATTTTTTTTTAATATTAAAAAAATTCCTTTTACAATATCTGAGATATATGTAAAATCTCTTGAGTGATTTCCATTATTATAAAGTTGAATTTTTTTATTTTCTATTATATTTTTTGTAAATTTAAATAAAGCCATATCTGGTCTTCCGTAAGGACCATAAACTGTAAAAAACCTTAGAGCAGTACATGGCAGATTATATATGTAAGAATATGAATGCGCTAATATTTCATTTGATTTTTTAGTAGCAGCATAAAAAGATATTGGCTTATCTGTATTATCAGTTTCCTTAAGAGGAAAATTGTTATTTTCGCCATAAACAGAGCTTGTTGAAGCGAATATTAAATGTTTGATATTATTTTTCTTACTAGCTTCTAATATATTAAAAAAAACTTCAAGATTATTTTTAAAGTATGTTTTTGGATTTTCTATAGAATACCTTACTCCTGCTTGAGCAGCAAGATGTACAATATAATTTACTCTAAATTTTTTAATTAAGTCTTCTAGTTTTTTTGCATTTATCAAATCAAATTTATGAAAAAAAAAATTTGGATTTTTTTTCAATATTTTTAATCTCGATTTTTTAAGATGTACATCATAGTAGTCATTAATGTTATCAATACCTATAACAGTAATATTATTCTTAAGTAAATAATCTGAAACATGGAATCCAATAAAACCAGCACTTCCTGTGATTAATACCTTCATTTATTAATTAGTAGGTAGGACAAATTCTGGTCCAGATTTAATACTTTTAGGCCATCTTGAAGTAATAGTTTTTAACTTTGTATAAAATCTTATACCCTCCATGCCATGCATTGCATGATCTCCAAAAAGTGATTGCTTCCATCCTCCAAAGCTATGAAATGCCATTGGAACAGGTATAGGAACATTTATTCCTACCATTCCTATTTTACAATTTGTTGTAAAATGACGAGAAACCTCACCATTTGAAGTGTAAATACTTGTTCCGTTACCAAATTCATGATCATTGACAAGTTTGAGGGCTTCATCATAATTTTTTGCTCTAACTACTGAGAGAACAGGTCCAAAAATTTCCTCTTTGTATATGAGCATATCTTTAGTGACATTATCAAATAATGTTGGTCCAACAAAATTACCATTTTCATATCCTTGAATATTTATACTTCTTCCATCTAAAATTAATTTTGCCCCCTCTTTAACACCTGCATCAATATAATTATTAATTTTGTCTTTGTGCTCTTTTGAAATAACCGGACCCATATCAGCTTGCAAATCTGTCCAAGGACCTACTTTTAAAATTTCAGCTTTTTTTTGTATATTTTCAACTAAATCATCTGCAATATCGCCAACTGCTACAGCGACTGATACTGCCATACACCTCTCTCCTGCAGAACCATAAGCAGCTCCCATTATGCCATCCACAGCTTGATCTAAATTTGCATCAGGCATTACAACGAGATGATTTTTTGCACCTCCCAATGCCTGAACTCTTTTACCATTTTTTGCAGATTGCTCATATATATATTTAGCAACTGGTGTTGAACCTACAAAACTTACTGATTGAATTTGTTTACTATGAAGAATCATATTAACCACATCTTTATCCCCATTTATGACGTTAAATACACCGTTAGGCAGACCTGCGTCAGAAAAAAGCTCAGCTAACCTTATGCTACATGATGGATCTTTTTCTGATGGTTTTAAAATAAAAGAATTTCCACATGCTATGGAAATAGGAAACATCCACATAGGAACCATAGCTGGAAAGTTAAATGGGGTTATTCCTGCGGTTATTCCCAGTGGCTGACGAATTGACCATGAGTCAATACTTGAACCCACATTTTGGGAAAATTCACCTTTTAATAAATGAGGAATACCACAAGCAAATTCAACAACTTCTAAACCTCTAATGATTGAACCTTTAGCATCTTCAATTGTCTTACCGTGTTCAGAAGATACTAACTTGGCGAGTTTTTCTATATCTTTTTCAATATTATCTTTATACTTTGATAAAATTCTTGATCTTTTTAGAGGAGTTACTTCTGACCACTTCTCATAAGCACGTTGAGATGAATCTATAGTTATATCAAAATCTTTTAGATTTGAATTTACTACTTCACCAGATATCTCACCTGTTGAAGGATCATATACTGAAATTGTATTTTCAGCGAAAGAAGTGATATTACCATCTATATAATTTTTAATTTTTTTCATTATTGTTCTTATAAATTAAAATTAAATTTCTTAAATAAATAAATATTCCAAAAGTTTGACCAGAAATAATAACTGGATCTTGCCTAAATATTGCATAAGTCAATAACGCTAAACCTCCACAAATACTAAGGTACCAAAAAGCAAGCGGAATGGAGCTTTCTCCTTTTTTTTCTGAATAAATCCACTGAACAATAAACCTTGAAGCAAATAAACCTTGGCCCACAAAGCCTATTACTAAAAATATAATTTCTATACGACTTAATTGAGATAAGAATTCGGATATCATATTTTATTCTTTCTTCTTAATTATTTTTTTTACCATCATCGTATCTCTTATACCAAGTATCAATCTTTTCATTGTTCCATACTTTGAATAACCATGTAATCGAAAACGATGATTAACACTAATAAATTCACATTTATAACCATAACCCTTAAACAATGCTGGTAAAAATCTATGAATACCATTAAAATATGGAAAATTAAGAAAAATTTTCTTATCAAAAACTTTAAGAGAACAACCTGTATCTACGCAATCATCATCTAGTATTTTTTTTCTTATTTGATTAGCTATGTATGAAGAGAACTTTTTTAAAATAGAGTCTTTTCTGTTAAGTCTAATTCCTGAGACTAATTTTGCTTCAGATAATTTATATGTATTTATTAATTTTGATAAGTCATCTGGATCATTTTGACAGTCGCCATCTATTGTGGCGATAATATTATCATCTGTTGATTTGCAGCCACTAAGTATGGAGTAGCTTTGTCCATAATTATTCTTTTGTGAGATTAAATGAATTTTATTATCTATTTTTAATATTTTTTTTATTACATTTTGACTATCATCTGTGCTGCAGTCATCAATAAAAATTATTTTATTTAACATTGTATAAGATTCTGATGATTTTATTTCATTATATAATTGCAATATATTTGCCTCCTCATTATAAATTGGTATGATTAAAGAAATCTTTAAAGACATTTTTTTTTGATATATTAAATTTTTATAATGACAAATATAATAATACTATCTTTAATTATAATTACTTTATGTGCAAATATTATACTACTTATATGGCCATATAAATCAGCAAACTTTTTAAAAATTTTAGATGACCCAAGTAAATTAAATAAAATACACAAAATACCAATACCTAAATTGGGCGGGGTCTTAATTTTTACATTTTTTACATTATCTTATTTAATTAATTATTATTTAAATCCTGATTTGGATTTTATACTCTTCAAATTCAACGTATTCATATTTATTTTTTTTTATTTTTTAATTGGATATTTTGATGATTTATATGATTTAAGTGCTTTATTTAGAGTTATATTTTTTTTAACAATAACAACATTTTATTTAATTTTAGATGAGGAAACAGTTTTAACAAAAATCTATTTTGAATACTTTGATACTGCTATAAATTTTGGAAGTTTAGGTTTCATATTTACATTATTTTGTTTTATATTTTTACAAAATAGTCTTAATATGATTGATGGTATTAATGGCTTATTATTGATAATATCAATATCTATATTTACAATAATAACAATAATAAATTTTAAAATTTTTTTTATATTCTTTATATTATATTTACTTATATTAATTATATATAATTTAAAAAATTATTTATTTTTAGGCAATAATGGTTCTTCAATTTTGTCTGCTATTATAGGTTTTACTCTAATAAAAACACATATCATATTTCCTATTGAATTTAGTGCCGAGAAAATTTTCTTATTAATGCTTTTACCATCTATAGAAGTATTAAGATTATTTTTTTTAAGAATAAAAAATAGTAAAAGTCCATTTGCAGGTGACTTAAATCATTTTCATCATGTAGTTCTGTTAAAAATAGATAGTTTTTATTGGTTGATTTCTATTTTTTTAATAAACAATATTAATTATTTTTTATCTTTCTATATAAATACATATATTATAATATTTATTAATATTGCTATCTATTTATACTTACTTAAAAAAATGAAAAATTATGATATCATTAAAAAATACTGATAAATTAGAAGAGTATATTTTAAAAATAAGTTTATATATATTACCTTTAGCACTTATTTTTAGTATTGCTCTAGTAAATTTAATTACAGCTTTTTTTAGTTTATTTTTTATAGTGAAATTTTACTATTCAAGCAAACTTAAGTTATTTGTAAAAAATAAACTTATAATTTATTTACTACTTTTTAATTTGTATTTAATAATTATCTCTTTTTTTAGTCATAATATTCAAATATCATTATTAACTAGTTTATTTTATTTAAGATTTATATTTACCAGTTTGGTAATTGGTTACATATTAATTACTTATAAAAACGCTATAGTAGGCTTTGCATACTCTTTATGGTTTTTTATAACTCTGGTGGTTTTAGATGGATATGTACAATATTTTTCTGGAATAAATATATTTGGATGGCCACAATTAGACCCAGTGAGAGTTAGCGGATTTTTTAAAGAGGAATTAATATTAGGTTCTTATTTATCAAGGTTATTTCCTTTAGCAATTTTCTTTATATTTTATATTAACGAAAGTATTAAAAAATCTCACATATTATTTTATTTAAGTTTAATATTATTAGTTCTAATAGATATACTTGTTTACTTGGCTGGTGAAAGAGTTGCATTATTTTATATGTTGTTATCGACAATATGTATAATTATTTTTATTAACAGATTAAGATTTTTAAGAATATTATCTTTATTGATAAGCATATTTATTATTTTCTCTATAAATGTTTATCAACCAGAAGTTAAAAGTAGAATGATTGATTTTACAATTGAACAAATTTCAAAAGATAGTAACGATGGGAGTAAAAAGCTAAATGCATTTTCTACAAAACATGAAAGTCATTATAAAATAGCATTACAAATGTTTAAGGAGAAACCATTTATTGGCTATGGACCAAAAATGTTTAGGTATGTTTGTGAAAAAGATATTTATGATCAGGAAGGATGCTCAACTCACCCTCACAATACTTACATGCAATTATTGGCGGAAACAGGAATAATTGGAGCAATATTTATAATTTTATTATTATTATATATTTCATATATTTTTATTATACAATTTTTTAATAAGTTTATATTTACATCTAAAAAAAATTACAAAGATTATGAAATAATTTTATATATAGCGTTCTTATTAAGTTTATGGCCATTAGTTCCAACTGGCAATTTTTTTACCACTTGGTTGAACACAATATATTTTCTTCCATTAGGAATACACCTATTTATTCAAAGTAGATAAATTTTTCAGTTGAAGGTAGGATTTAATTTTTTGTTTTAAAATAAATAAATTAAAATTCTTTTTATAAAAATCAAAAACTAATCTGTTATCATTTAAATTAATTGTATGAGGCCCATAAAAATTTTTAAATTTTATGGTGGTAAAAAATTCTTCTGTATATTTTAAGGAAGATAAGAATTTAATTTTATTCACAATTATGCCATTGCCATATAAACCAGTATTATCTTGACCAAATCTAAATAAATTATTTTCAAATTCTATTATATTACCTGCCATTCTAGCACAATTTGGATTTAAAATAATTGGATTTAATGGATGAGGTTGATAGGGACCTAAAAAATTTTCAGAAAAACTTAAATAAAGAGTGTCAAGAGAGCTATTGGCTAATCCATAAAAAATAAAATGAATTTTATCGTGATAAAAGTAAGTAGCATCAACTATTCTCATATCTTCAAAACCTTTGAGAAATATTTTATTGTCAGAAGATAGATCAATAAAAAAAGGCTTAGAGTGAAAAGCTGTTTCTGGAAATAAATAGTTCTTTTTATTATAAGAAATAGTGTTTGGATAAGAATAATGATTATCTGTTAAAATATTTGAAAAAGAATTTGTAGAAATATTATAGATTAATATTTCACCTAAATTATTTCTCTTATTGAAAGCCTCAAGATAAATGTTATTGTTATCATAACTAATAAATGGATCTGAGATAAAAGCGTATTTTTTTTTATCATATGTAATTTCCTTTGAGTTTTCATTTGTTAATGAATTAATTTTACTAAAGTTAAATCTATCCTTAAATGATATACTCCATTTTTTTTCAAAAAAAATAATATCAATTAATCTTCTAAATTTTTGTATTATAAGTTGAAATATAAATTTTGATACGATGAAATTAGATGGTAATTTATATAATTTGCCAAATTTTGTAACATCTAGACTTTTATTATCCAGCCAATTAATAATTGATTTTCTTAATAAATAAGGTGATTTTGAATATAAATTAATTAGGGTTTTTTTGTATGAGAATAAAAATATTTTAGAACTAATCCTTTCTAAAACTTGCCCTTTATCAATATTATTATTTAAGATTTGTACAATTGCTGAAACACTTTGACTTTTATATAAAATTTCGTAGAAACAAGATGGTCTTCCTCTAAAATATTCAGGATCACCGTGATGAAAAGATATAATATCAAATTTATAATTTTCGTTTATTTTAATTAAATTCATTCCGAATTTTATTATCAATTTAATATTATTTTCAGCTATACATTTAAGAGTTTCATTTGGTATTTCTTGGTAGATACCTGATGATTTAGTTTCAAAATTTATTAATTTGCATTTATTAAATAAGTTTATACTTTTTTTAATATTTAAGTAATTTTTTATACAAAGGATATTTAATATATAATATAAAAAATTCTTAAAATAATTTTTTTTATAATAAGTATTTTTATTATTTAAAATAATTTTAACATCTACTAAATCCCTTATGTGATTTAGAGAACTTTGTTGCCATTTTAAAATAGTTAAATTATCAACTATAATAGCAATTGGAATCCTCATAAAGATTTATTTATTTTTATTCTGTGCCAAAATAATAATAATAAAGTTGTCAAAATAAATACATAAGGCAAAGAGTATAAAAATAATTTTGTAAGTGAATATTTCTCAATATCATAATTATATATTTCTTTAATATTAAAATTTAAATTTTCTATAAATAATAAATTTTCAAAACCATAATTTTTAGTCCTCATATAATTTTTTATACTTTTTGAATTATTAATTTCAGTAATTTTATTTTTTATTATTTGAATATTTAATCTTGTCTCACCTTCATTAAATTGGTCAGATGAAATATTATGTTTTATAATATAATCTAATATTAAATTCAAATCGTTCAAATCTTTTAATAAAGATAATTTTAAATTATATTTTAATTCTTTTAAATTTTTATCATATGCATTAATTTTATCGTAAGTTTCAATTGATAAAATATTTGAGGTATAAATTAAATATTTTTGAAGAAATAATTTTAAATTATTTGAATTTAAAAATGAGTCATTGTTATAAATATCAATATTTAATTTATATATATTTTGGGCATTTCTAACTGTATATTTATCAAAATATATATTTTTAAAAATATTTTTAAATTTTTTATTTAATTTATTTTTATCAATAAAATTATCTAGAGTTTGCTTATTGTTTATAATAGCAATATAATTATCCATTAGGTATTCATGTCTTGTGTTTACTTGACCAATAATTATGTTTAAACTTTGATCTAAGTCAGTCAAAATTAAATCATGATTAATACCGGGATCAAAATCATATTTTATTTTAATTAAAGTATTTAGTTTAAATATTTCTACTTTTTTATAATAAAAATTTATAAAAATTATTATTAATAAAGTTAAAAGAAATGAAAAAAAATAAATTTTTTTATAGTTTAATAAAATTTCAACAATATCAAATAAATTGTAATTTTTATTATTATCTATCATCTTGAATATCTCTTATTATCTTTATGTATTTGTTATTTATTATAACACTATCAAACTTTTTTTCTGCTAAATTTCTTGAATTTGTTCCTAATTTAAATTGTTTATCTGGAGGCAAGTTATACATTTTTTTCATTTTTATATATAAATCATTTGAATTTTTTACTTTACAGAGGAAGCCATTAAAATTATCAATAACCACTTCGTTACAACCTGGTACATCAGATGTAATAATTGGCCTCCCTACAGCACAAGCCTCGATTAAAACTTTTGGCAACCCTTCTCGATATGATGGGAGCACTACACAATCACAATTTTTAATATATTCATATATATTTTTTTTAAAACCTACATATTGAACATTTTTAAAACTTTTAACATAATCAATACTTATTTCACTTAAATATTTATTATCAAATTCACCTATAACTATAAATTTAATATTCGATACTTCTTGAGATAATTTTTTAGAGCTCTCAAGAAATTCATAAATTCCTTTATCTTTGATTATTCTACCAATAAATAAAAAAATAAAATCTTTATCAGATTTATATCTTACATTATATTTAAATTTATTTAAATCAACACCAGAACCATTAATTAAGTGTGCTTGATGTTTTTTTATTATTTTTAGATTTATAAAGAATTCTTTATCAATATTATTTTGAAAAATTACAGCTTTAGAAAAATAGAAAGAAATCTTAAATAAGTTTTGAATAACTTTTGTTTTAAAATTTTTGTTGATAAATAAATAACCTAAACCTGTAATATTATTTATTGTTGGTATATTTAAGATAGAAGTAATAACGGAGCCATATATATTAGGTTTATGAGTAAAGCTAATATAGAAACTAGGCCAAATTTTTATTATTATGTAAAGGTATTTAATTATTACCAAAAACTCTTTAAATATATTGGTGCCACTTCTTGAGTAATTAATTTGATAAACTTTAAAATTATTATCAACAAAATATTTTTTGTATTCATCATCACTTGCAAGAAGGTAAACATCAAAGTTTTCTTTTTGTAATTTTTTAATTAGATCTTGTCTAAATATATATATATTCCAAAATGTATTTGAAGATAATAAAACTTTATTATTTGTCATAAAAATCAGAAAGATTTGAGAAAAAGGGCCTATTTAAATCTGGTATTTCTAAATCCAAAAATTTATAATTACTATATGAGTAAGAATGTATTCCAAACAAAAACCAGACTAAAAAAATATTAAAATATAAAAATATAATAGATCCTGTAATTATGAATCTATCAACAGCATTATTAGAGAATAAATATGGTATATTTGTAATAACAAATGGTTGAATAATTGATAACATTAATAAAGATCTGTCTAAAATAGTTGAATTAATGAGATTTTGAATAAAAAAAATACAGATTATAGATATAGAAATAGCTTTCCAAAAGTTTAATTCTTTTTGTTTTAAAAATTTAAATTGTTTAAAATATAATAAAAAAAACAATGATGGAATAAGATTCATAAATAATCTAATTTGAAAACCATTTGAGGAAATATTTTCATTTTGCAAAATATTTAATTTTGGAATTATTTGTTCAATAAAAAATTTATTTACAAGGTTGATATTTAAAATGATAGCTATTAAAAAAATTATAATAAAAATAACTGATTTTTTAATAAAATAGTAATCAAAAAAGAGTATAAAAAAAGGGATTACTAGAATGGCAGTTTTATGAAAAAGTATAGAACATAAACACATTAATGTGCCTTGAAATAATTTTTGATTTTTAAAAAAATAAAATGCTATTAAAATAAATCCTAATGAAGTAGCCTGTCTTGTATATGCTGTGGATACTACAAATAAAAGATATGGCAAAAAAATTAAAAGAGCTAAAAATTTATTTTTATAATCTTTGATAAAAACAAAAATTCCACATAAGTATACTGAAATACAAAAAAAATTTACTAAAAAAATTCCTGAATAATGATGATTGGTTGGAATAAATTTTTCTGGACCGATTGAGTTGGCTCCTATCCAGTTTATAATATAATAGCCAAGGTCTGAATATTTATATTCTTGTATATAAGAAAAAAATTTTTTATTAATTGCTCCTTCTAATACAAATAAATAACTTGCGAAATCGACTCCAATGTGAGATCGAAAACTTAGTACTATTAATAAAATTATAAAGGTAGTATTTAAAAATAAGTTACTATTTTTATTTATAAATTTATTATCAATGATCGATAATTGAGTTTGTAATATTACGAATAAAAATATTAATAAAAAAACTAACACCACTCTTCTTTCCAGGAAGAGAGCATTAATAAAGTCCAAATTTGATATTCATAATTTTTACCCTCTTGATGGCTTTTCCAAATTTTATCAATTTTGGTTTTATCTAAAATATTTTCTGAATATAATTTTTCTGAATTTAAGAGATCTTTTGCCCAAGTTTTTAATTCATTTCTTAATAAAATCCCAATTGGAATTCCAAAACCTTTTTTTGGTTGATTTATTAGTGATTTAGGTAAATATTTATTTAGTAAATTTCTTATTGGAATTTTAGTTATATTATTATTTATTTTTTTATTTTCATTTAAACTAAATGCATAGTCAATTACTCTTTCGTCTAAAAAAGGGACTCTTGTTTCTAAGCTAAAAGACATAGCACTTCTATCAAGCTTAACGAGAATATCATCTGCAAGATAATTATTAAAATCAAAATGCATCATTTTATCTCCTAAGTTTGAGCAATTAATATCATTAAACTTTTGTTTAAACTTATCTTCATAAATATAATTTTTATTAAATGGCAAATTTCCATTCCATTGGCTTAAAAGCGAGTAGTATGTTCCCCAAACATTATCTGTATTTAAAATATTTTTTAATTTATACATTTTTTCTCGAGGGTTATTTATTTTTTTACTAAAAAGCATATCAATGAATAGATGACCTAATTTATTTTCTAAGGTAGAAATTAAATAAATAATCAATATTTTAATTTTTTTAGGTAGTTTTAAAAATATTCTATTAATTTTTTTAAGCCATATATATCTATTATAGCCTCCAAATAATTCATCTCCTCCGTCACCAGATAAGCTTACTGCAACTTCCTTAGCAGCAAACTGACTTACTAACATTGTGGGAATTTGAGATGAGTCAGCAAAAGGTTCATCAAAACTTTGAGGAATTTTAGGTAAAATATTATTTAAATCATTAAAATTTAAATATAATTCATTATGCTCTGTACCTAAATGATTTGCAATCTTCTTTGCATTTATAGCTTCATTGAAGTGATTATTGTTAAATCCAATTGTAAAAGTTTTTATAGGTTTTGAATGTAATTCCTGCATTACAGAAGTGACTAGACTGGAGTCTAAGCCTCCTGAGAGAAATGTTCCCAGGGGCACATCTGCCACCATTTGCTCTTTTACAGCATTTCTAAAAATATTATTAAATAAATTTGAAGACTCAGAATTATCTGAAGTGTCATTTGCAGAACTTATATTTTCAAGTGACCACCACTTTTTTTTTATCATATGATCTGAATTATAATCAAAAACAAGTAAACAACCTTGTTCTAACTTTTGTATATTTTGAAAAACACTCTTCGGTGTTGGAATATATCCATATTCAATCATTAATGCCATTGATTGGATATCGATTGGTATTTTTTTTTTAAAAATTGAATGAAAAATCTTTAACTCTGACCCAAATATAAAATTCCCATCTAAGTAACCATAGTAAAGAGGTTTTTGACCAACCCTATCTCTTATTAAGTATAATTTTTTTTCATATTTATCCCAAACTGAAAAGGCAAACATCCCTCTTATAATACTTAATGTTTGTTCTAAGCCATATAAGGAAATTGAATTTATCAAAACTTCTGTGTCAGAGTTACCCATCCAATTAATTTTTATTTTCTTTTGTATTTTATTTTTTATTTCAATAAAATTATATATTTCACCGTTATAAGTAATAACATATCTTCCACAAAATGATTCCATTGGTTGAGACCCATGCTTTGATAAATCAATTATTGATAACCGATTATGGAAAAAATTTATATTATCTTTTATCCAGTATCCAAAATCATTCGGACCTCTATGCTCAAGTATCTTTTTGATTTTATTGGGATCTAAACTTTTTAAAGAGTTATTATTTTTAGCTATAATACCAATAATGCCGCACATTATTACTTCTTATAACCAATAGCACACCAGAAAGGCTGTCGATTGCTAAATTTAATCTTTTCTAAACCTGAACTTTCCATGAGTTGCAAAATTTCTTTTTTAGAAAATCTTTTTTCAATTTTTGTACCAAATCTATCAAGCGAATCATTTGCCATAACTTTAAAGGAATAATTTCTATACCAAGATAATGGAATATTTGAGACATCAAATTTAAAATATTCAAATATTTGAGATAGTCTAGCACATGGGTAATAAAATAATAAAGCAAAAATATAAGAAATCGGTAACTTAATTACAAAGGGTAATTTTGAAATAAATAATCTCAAAATATTCATAATTTTCCATATAAAAACATACCATTTAGGTCTGTTATCAAAATTATAATATAAATATAATAAAAAAGGTGCATTTTTTTTTAATTTATTAATACAGACCTGTAAACCATTTTTAACATCTGGTATATGGTGGAGAACACCTAAGCTATAACCAAAATCCATTGAATTATTTTCAATTTCTAGATTACTTGGATGATTACACAAAAAAGAACAATTTTTATTATATTTAAGATTTATCTTTGCTACATCTAAAGCTTTTGAGCTTGCATCAACACAAATTAATTTTTTTACTTTTGGTGCAATAAATTTTGCCCAACGACCTGATCCACAACCAAAATCAAATCCTACTAATTTGTCACTAAGCTTATCAATTGGAAAAATTTCAAAATATTGTTCAAATAAATCAAGTATTTCTTTTTCAGTTAAGCTTCTTTGATCATAGAAATTCCACTCTCTACCAAAATCTTCAATAACTCTATAATCAATATTTTCGATTTTTTTATCCATTTAATATTTTACTATACACATTACAGTAATCATTATAAGTATTTTTAATATTAAAACTATTAGCAATATGTTTAACTCCTTTTCTAGATATAATTTTATATTTTTCACTACTATTTATTAGTTCGCATATTTTTTTAGCATCTTTTTTTAAATCATCACTTGCAATAATTCCAAAATTATTAATTATAAATGAGGCATCTCCAACATCATTAGAATAGCATATTACTCCACTTAACATAGCTTCAGCTATAACATTTGGAAATGATTCACTTTTTGAGGTTAAAATTAAAAAATCTATACTATTATACACTTCATTCATATTATTAATGTTACCTAAAAAAATAATATTTTCAATTTTTGCTTCAACAACTAACTGATTTACCACTTCGTTATCATAGTCTCTGCCAACTACTATAAATAAAAAATTATCAGAAAGCTTATTTATTTCTTTTGCAATTTTAATAAATTTGTTAAAACCTTTTATTGGGTGATATCTAGAAACAAAAGCAATAATTTTTTTATCATTAGTTCTATAATTTTCGATTAACAAATTTTTATTTTTATTTTTATTATTGATGTCATATCCATTATGTATAATTTTTCCATTTCCAGAGTAATAGCCAATTCCAATATGATATTTGTAGGAAGATTTTGAATTATATATAATTATTTTAGGTCTACGGGAAAAAAATTTTAACAAATAAACTAAATAAATATTTTTTTTAGATATAAAGCTTTTATTAAAATATGAACTTCTTACAGTCCAAATTAAATTTTTATTACGTGTAAAAATTGATAAAAAATATCCAATTAAATCTGCATGATGAAGCCATGACTGAATAATTGAGGGTCTAAATAAATAATATTCTTTTATGAGCTGATAAAAAGCATAAATATAATTTTTTTTGAAATCAATAATTTTTACGTCAATTTTTTGATCGATAAAATCTTGAATTAAGTAAACTTTGTTAGATAAAACAATAAGTTTATTCTGAACCTTAGCATCATTAATTGATTGTTTTAGTAATAAAAGTAACATTTTTTCTGCCCCACCAGGTTGTAGTCCAGAAATCAAATGTAATATTTTCATACTGATAGAGACATAAAAAATGCATGAATTAAAGTAATAAAACATTTTATTTTTATTTTAATTTTATCTGAATGTACAAAAGCTTTAAAAGCAAATTTAAATGAACCTTTATAATTTTTATTTTTTAAATATGATCTACTTAAAGTATACCATAAACCAATAGGTTTTTTATTTATCTTTGTAAGTTCCTCATTATAAATTTTATAAATTTGGTTCATGCTTATAATGGTTTTATCTAATGAAGTGGCATTGTCATTTCCAATATTTAGATATCCTGATATCGTTTTGTTTTTCACAAATCTATTAGTTAATTTGGAAACTTTAATCCACATTAAAAAATCTTCTGAAGTAACAAAATTTTTTGACTCTGCAAAATATCCAGCACGTTCCAAATATTTTTTTTTAATTAATACACTTGAATTATTGATAGCGTTACCGTATGCTAATAAATCTTCGAATATATTATTTTTTAAAATTCTTGTTCTTGTTCTTTTATAAAATTTTTTTTCAATTATATGATTTTTAATTATATACATATCAGAATAAACTAAATCTGCTCCAAGTTTAATACATTTTAAATCTATTGATAATTTATTATGTAGCCAAATATCATCAGAATCTAAAAATGCTATTAAATTACCTATAGATTTTTTTATTCCAAAATTTCTTGATTTGGCAATCACTCCATCATTATTATATTTAAAATATCTAATTTTTTCGTTTTTATAGTTATTGACAACTTCATGAGTATTATCAAATGAAAAATTATCTACTATTATTAATTCCCAGTTTTCATATGTCTGATTTATAACAGAAGTAATTGCTTTTTTAATCAACTTTGCTCTGTTGTAAGTTGGAAGAATTATTGAAATTAATTCTCTATTTATCATAATATTTGTTTTGATAAAATTTAAGAATCTGATCTATCTCTACTTTAAAATTATTTTTAAATATATAATTAATTTTCTTAACTCTTTTATTATCAAATTTTAAATTTTCAATTTTTTTTAAATTTGTTAAAAATAGAATTTTTGGTTGTATTTTGTAAATTTTTTCTATTCTTGAGCATACAAGTGACAATATTCTATTTATACTTAAATGCGTATTTGAAACTAAGTTTAAAATATTTGACTCATATACTTTTGTATTTTTAATAATAATTATTAAAAGAACATTTAAAAAATCATTCATAGTAATATAATTTCTTTTAATATTAGGGTTTGATTTTATTTTTATTTCATTTTTTTTAAAGAATTGAATTGAGAAATCATTGACTATTAATGATTTACAATTTGTTTCTTTTTTTAATGGCGCCCCAACAACATTAGATAATCTTAATACCATACCTTTAATTTTTTTATATTTAATTGAATTTAATAAAATTTCTTCAGATAATAATTTGCCAACTGCATATGGGTGTTGATTATTTGTTTTTGAATTTTCAGTTATCTTCCCAGTTAGTTTAGAGTTATAAACATGAACTGATGAAATAAGTATAAATTTTTTTACTTTTTTTTTAATTGCTGCTCTTAAGAAATTATTAAATATTTTTGTATTGAATAAATAACAATCGAATGGGGATAATTGAGATTCTTGTGAATTTATTCCCGCACAATGGATTATTAAGTCTATGTTATGACAAGTTTTTTCTAAATTTTTTTGACTATCCCAATTAATTTTTTGAATTTTTGTTTTTTTATTTTTTAAAAACAATATATTTTTTATATTCCTAGATACCAATAATACTTCATAACCTTGCTCACTTAAAAAATTAACAATTCTTGTAGAGAGAAGTCCTACACCGCCAGTTACTAGTATTTTCACGCTAATTATTTAATAATCCAAGGTGGATTTTTAGATGCCAAACTTTCCAATAAATCTTTATCTCTTTTACTATCCATACACTGCCAAAAACCATCATGACAATACGCCATCAATTGACCATCTTTAGCCACTTTTTCTAATGGCTCTCTTTCTAGTAAAGTTTGATCACTTTTAATAAAGTTTAAAAATTCTGGCTCAATAATGAAAAAACCACCATTAATCCATCCTTCTTGAAGTTGAGGCTTTTCTTCAAAACTTGTTATTTGATCTTCAAAAATTTTTAATTCACCAAATCTGGCGGTTGGTCTTACTGCTGTTAATGTAACTAACTTTCCGTGACTTTTATGAAATTTTACTAATTTATCTATGTTTACATTACACAAACCATCCCCGTAAGTTAACATAAATGTTTCGCTGCCTATTAGATTTTTAAGTCTCTTTAGCCTTCCTCCAGTTTTAGTTTTTACTCCAGTATCTACTAAACTGATTTTCCAGTTATTAGTTTTATTTTTTTTTAAAATTTCAATTTTTGAATTTTTAAAATCAATTGTAAGATCATTCTTATAATTGTTATATTCGGTAAAATATTTTTTTATTAAATTGCCTTTGTAACCTAAGGCTATAACAAAATCGTTATAATTAAAATTACTGTAAATATTCAAAATATGCTCTAAGATAGGTTTTCCACTTATCTCAACCATTGGTTTTGGAATGTTATCTGTATATTCTGATAATCTTGTTCCAAACCCTCCAGCTAAAATTACAACTTTCATTTAACTCCTACCTATGTATAATATTCCATTTATAAGGTATCTCACTATCATCAGGATTCTTTCTTTCAATTTCATTGCTTTCGTGAGGTATATCAGAACAATTTGCAACAATAGCTTGATTTAATCCAATACATTTAAAGCCATTCCAAATAAGAGGAGGTACTGTAATTAAAAAATAATTTTCTTGAGACATTATATATTGCTCTAATTTACCAAAAGTTGGGCTTGATTTTCTAGAGTCATATAAAACAAATTTTATCTCCCCAGCAATGACAGCATAATTTAAAGTCATTTTATGATGCATATGCCAAGCTTTTACAACTCCAGGGTACGAGCATGAAAAGTATATTTCACCAAATTTATCAAAAATATCAGAGTCATTTCTCATCATAGTGATAACTTTACCTCTTTCATCATGTATTTGTTTAAGTTTTGTAATTTTTACTCCCTCAATCATATTAAAAATCAAAATAATCTATAATTTGTTTTGTTGTTGTATTATCAATATTTTTTTTATTATAAATATCCTTATACCAAATAACTGTTTCTTTAATAGTTTTATCAATATTCCATTTTGGTTTCCATTTTAAATAACTTTTAGATTTATCACAATTTAACTGCAGAATATTAGCTTCTTTTTGAGCCAACTTATTTTTTTTTATTTCGTATTTTCCAAAATTATTAGCTTTGATAACCATTTTTACAATTTCTTTAACACTTTTTACATTATTTGTATTTGGACCAAAATTCCAACTGCCTGAATATTGTTTTGAATTTGAATATAGGTTTCTAGATAACAACAAGTATCCACTTAATGGTTCTAAAACATGTTGCCAAGGGCGAGTAGATTTTGGACTTCTAATTATAATTTTCTTATTATTATTTAACGCCTTAATACAATCAGGTATTAATCTATCTTTAGACCAATCGCCACCACCTATCACATTTCCAGCTCTCGCACTTCCTACTCCAATATTACTTAAATCAAAAAAAGTTCTCATATAAGAGCTTAAAATTAATTCAGCAGATGCTTTTGATGAACTATAAGGGTCTTTACCACCTAATATATCATTTTCTCTGTATCCCCAAACCCATTCATTATTTTCATAACATTTATCTGAAGTTATATACACTAAAGATTTAATACTATTAATGCTTCTGATACTCTCTAAAAGATTCATTGAACCAATAATGTTTGTAGTAAATGTTTCTACTGGATTGTTTATTGATTGACTTACTAATGGTTGAGCAGCCAAATGAAAAACAAAGTCAGGTTCAATTTTTTTTAAGAAATGATTAATAGATTTAAAGTTTCTAATGTCTCCATAAAAATTTTTGACATTTTTCATATTTAATAACTGAAAATGATTTAATTTATCAGTGTTTTTTTTTGAAAAACCAAAAACATTAGCTCCGCACATTGAGAGTATTTTTGAAAGCCATGTACCTTTGAAACCATTGTGACCAGTAATTACAATTTTTGAATCTCTAAAAAAAGACTCAAAATAATTTAAATTATAATTTTTTTTCATTCTAGTTATTTTTAATTAGTTTCTTTAATTTAATTACTTTATTATTACTATCACAAACCAAGTTATTACAAAAAATATTTATATTTTTTTGAGTATTAAAGTCAAACCACCATGTATCAAGATCATCCCAATACATATTTAAATGATTTAAAAGTGAATCTGAAGATAAATGAATTATTTTCACCTCTATTAGGAGATCATATAAGTGCCTATAACTTTGATTAATATGATCAATTCCATTTATAAGAAAAACTAAGGTAGGCTTGTTAGAAATAAGTGTTTCTAATAAACCAGTAGAATCATAAGTATGTAAGATTAACTTATTTTTACTAAATAATTTGTGTATGCTACTTAAACCATAACTTACTCTACATTTTTTTGTAACTTTATCTAAAAAATTCTCCGTTTTAAAGTTAAAACCATCCTTTAAAGAAGCACTATGCAATCTTACCGTTGTTTCATTAAGTATTTTTGGATTTAATGTATTTAAAAAATTACTAACAGTATCTAAATATTTATTAAACTCATCCCACGGATCTGAACATTCTATAGAAATTTTAAGATGTTCTAATGTAATTAATAAGCCATTATTATTTCTTGTATTATTTTTTAAAATATTTTTAAAAATAAAAGAGTTAACATATTTTTTATTTGATTTATTTTTACCCCAAATAAAAAATTTATCACAAACTTCTTCTTCTATAGTATTTTTATGTAAAATAGAAGTGAAGTAGTTGTTACCATGCTGACCAATAAATAATTTTGCATTGTTTGCAACCTTTAATGCTGTCCAAATTTTAAAATAGTCATTGTCTTCATATAGGTTAGAAGTAAAAATTACTTCTGGTTTTTTAGGTAAATTAAAACTATTTAATTTATTTAAAATATATTTATATTCTTCTAAAAAAGAAATTGGGATTGTTTTAAAAAGGTAGCTCATTATAAATTTATCAAATTTATTAAATTTACCTATAGTAGATAATTGAATATCTATTTTTTTTCTTAAATTATAATTTATAGAGGAATTGTTTTTAGCTGTTTTAAAAAACTGGTAATTTGGTATTTGAAAAAAAAGCAAATTTAAAAGAAATTCATTATAATATGAAAGATATGAAGAGCTTATAAAATATTTGTATTTTTTTTGCGATTTAACAGAGAATACTATTTCTAAGATATATTTAATTAATGAATTTATTGTATTTTGTTTTTTTTTTATTTTATCAAATTTATTATTTTTTTTTAAAAAATCATATTTTAAGTATTTAATATTTTTAAAATTTAAATATTCAAGAATAATTGAATACAAAAAATTATTATATTTTATATCATTAAATAATAATGATGTTTCGTTAGAGAATTTCACTAAAGGTAAATCAATATTTGAGTTTAAAAAAATACATTCTTTTATTTGATGTTGATTTAGTAAATTATTTAAAATGTAATATTTATTATAAATATATCGTAATTTTTTTCTAAACCAATGACCAAAAATAATTTTACCAGATCTGTAATCTAAATTTAAATTATTATTAGAGTTTATTAAATCAATTAGAAATGGGAAAAGTTTTTGTTCTAGGTCATTTACAAACTCAATTTTGTCTTTGTCACTAATGTATTTAAAATTTTTAACTATCTTGATATTTAAATATTTTTTTTCTTCTTCTGAGTATAGAGAGGATATTTTTCTATTTATAAAAAAAATATTTTTATTAATTTTTTGAAGATCTGGTACATAATCAAAAACTAATGTAAACTCCATTAATTAATTAATATATTTTTTTACTAATTTAAAAGACTCAGCAAATTTAAAACCCGACTGTGAACCTCGTAATTCTGATAATTTTTTGATCATTTCTAAGGATCTTGGATGAGGGGGTGATCGCATTTCTTTTTTATAGAAATTTAAAGCTTCAATTTTTTTTGAAATATAATTCTCGATATTTATAAAAGTATCTGGCGTAAATTCATTATTGCTCCATTCAGTGCTTGATGGCGTTTCAAATGTTAATATAGTATTTATATTATTATCAGCAAAAGGTCTTGAAGCAGTTAATGACGCAGTAAAAGCTATTTTATGATCTATATTTAAGTCAGCTATACTATGCGTGTAAATAATATTTGATTTATTTATTTTTATATTTTTTTCTATTTTTTTTACAATTTTTAGTAAAGGAATTTTATCTAATTGATTATCAGGAAAATTTAAAAATTTAATACTTCTAAATCCAATAAAATTGGCGACTTTTTTTGCATTTTCTCGTCTTTCTTTTAAGATCTTTGAAGTTATTTTAATGTTTCTGGATGATTCACCATCTGCAAGAAATAATACATCAACTATGTCCTGTTTTTCTATATGCCTAATCAATGTACCACCACAACCTAGTAATTCATCATCTGGATGTGCAGCAATTACAAGTACGTTATTCATAAGTTCTTACCATGTCCTTTGCAACTGATATTATAAGTTTTTCATTGGGATTCAGACAGTTAATCTTAGATACATTATAAATTAATTTAAATAAATCTACATCATAAGTACTTATAACTCTTTTAAATAATGGTAAATAACTGGAATGAAAAGATGAAATACCAGACAATATATCTAATAAATCTGGATTTTTTATCTTTACATTTAAAGGAATTATGAATTCATTTATTAAATTAAATAATTTAAAAGTATCATAGTCTACAGAATATTTATTTTTTTTAAATAACCAACTCAAAACTTCTGTTTGAGCATTGCCAGCACTTCTTCCAATACCTCCGAGAGAACCATCTACATATTTTGCACCTGCATCAATTGCTGATAAACAATTTGCATTCGCTAAATTAAGATTATTATGACCATGAAATCCAATATTCCACTTTACTTTTTTTAATTCTTTTACATATTTCTTAACTTGATTTGGTATCATACATCCAGATGAGTCTACAACGTAAACAGCTTTTAAATTAAACTCAACAAGCTTTTCTAATTGTTTTTGAATATCTAAAGGAGAGTTAGCATATGTTTTCATAATATTTAAGTAAACATCAAGTCCTAGCGATAATGCATTATCAATATATGGCGCAGCTTCCTTAATTTTATTTGGCTCTAAACCAATTCTTATAAAATTTAAACCATTTGCAGCAGCTTTTTTAATATTTTTAACTTTACCAATTCCAGGAATAAAAAATACACCGATAGACGATTTTTTTACAGAATTGACGGCAGATGAAATATAATCTTCATCTTTTTCAAATGATATTCCATATTCAGCTGAAGATGCCCCAAGCCCTAATCCATGACCTACTTCAATTAAAGAAAAACCAGCTGACTCAAGTCCTGTACAAATTTTACCAGTATCTCTGGTGGTAAATTGAAAATTCATAGGATAACTGCCATCTCGAAGAGTACAGTCTAAAATTTTTACATTATTACTTATCATTTTTTATAAAATTTTGTGCATTTTTATAAAATATTTTAGAAAGATCATTTTTAGAGAATTGATTTTTTTTAAAAAAATATTTTTTAAACTTTATACTTTCATTCATATCCATAAAAGGATTATCTGATCCAAAAATAATTTTTTTAGCACCAATTTTTTGATAAACATATCCAAAATCTTTTTCAATAGAACTATTCTTCCAATATAATAATGAAAATGATGTCTCTAAATAAATATTTTTATGAGCCTCAGCTAGTAGCATTGACTCAAATATTTTTAATCCTCCTGAATGAATAATTATAATTTTACCATCAAAAATTTTAGCTATTTCTGAAACAAGCTTAAGAGGGTATATTGTATAAATATCTTTACTTCCATATGCGCAACAAACACATATAAATATATTATTTTTTTTACAAAATTTTATTATTTGTAAAATATTTTTATTAATTGAGTCATTTTTTTGCAAATAAGGATGAAAAACAATACCTTTAAATCCTAATTTCTTAATATTTAATAAGTCAATTTCCAAAGTTTTTGATTTTAAATTAGGCATAAATAAAAAAGAAAATTTATTTGAATTTAAATTAGATTTAAAAAAATTTATGAATTTTTTTTGTTTTAATATACTATTATCAAAAATAGGTATTACATAATGACTTGCTTTTTTAAAATTAAGAGCCTCTAAAAATCTTATAAACTTTACATAGGATAATTTAAAAAGATCTTCTTCATTTTTATTTAAAATACTGAAGTGGAAAAAATCAATTATTTTCATTTTTTTCTAAGATTAATAGCATTTCTCTTTGAGGGATTGATTTTAAATTATGTATTAGTTTAAAATTTGAAGAAATTTTAGACGCTATATTTATAACATCAATGGGTGAATAATAATTTACAAAATTCTCTTTTTTATAATTTTTGTTTACTTTTGAACTTAGCATGTCAATTACTAATATTTTATTAGTCAATTTAAAACTTTTTTTAATAATTTTAGTTGCAAATTGTAAATTATCTACATGTCTTAACTTAAGATTAATAAATCCAAATAAACATACTAAATCATATTTATTTTTTAAATTTTTATTTATAAAATTCTGATTAATAAATTTACCTTTTGGAAATTTTTTTCTTGCAATGTTTAGAATATCATTATTGATATCTAAACCTGTATAACTTTTATGTAAAAAATTGTTATTAATTATAAAATTATAAAAATCACCAAAACCACATCCGATATCAAGAATTTTGGGATTTTTAATTTTTATATTTGCTAAACATCTTTTAAACCTTTCATTTTGGTTTTTTTTGCTATCCCAACCTAACGTTTTTGGATTATATCCATATTTTTTTAACCTATCAGAATATCTTTGAATAATCTTTTGGTCATCTAATGTTAATTTTTTACTTTTTTTTATCATACGATATTCTTAATAATTTTTTAGTTTTATCTTCAATTACTTTTAATTCTTTTCTTGTCTTATATTTTATAATTATAAATCCATGTCGTTCTGCTCCTGATTTTGGCTTTTTTAAAACATCACCTTCTTTTATTAAGAGCTTTATAAAAACTATGTTTTTTAATTTATTTATTTCATTGACTCCTGATATTTTATTTATTTTTCCAGGCTTAAAATTAAAAAATTTAAGAATTACAGATATTTTTTTATTAGTGTATTTAAAATCAAAATTTTCACCTAAAGCATTTTTTATTATTAATTTAGATAAATCTATATTCTTAAGGTTTTTTATAATCAATGATGAGGTCAATACCCCTCCTCCTCGATTAGCCATTTCAACAAGAAAACACCTGTTTTTAATATCCACAATATATTCAGAATGAGTCAAACCCTTTTTAATACCTAATGAGTAAACAACATTACTATTTATTTTAAAAATTTGCTTCTTTAAATCCTCATGAATTTGAGCAGGATACACAACATCTGTAATAATTGGCTTAGAACCTTTCATATTTTTTTTACTTGCAATTGCTAAATTATAATGGTTTCCATCCTGATCACATGCACCGTCAACAGTTATATGTTTTCCCTCAATATATGACTCTACAATTAACTGTCTTGAATGTGAGTTTGCAAGAGAGTCAAAGAAACACTTTTCAAGTTGTGATAATTTATGAACAATATTTACTCCAAAAGAGCCTCTGTTATCTACTGGCTTTATAACGATTGGAAAATTAATTAAATTTATTGCAACTTTAGCCTCTTTAAGATTTTTGACAGAAAAAAATCTTGGTTGAAGAACCTGTTCATTTCTGCACGCCTCTCTCATCCATAGTTTATTAGTTGTGAGTTGGGCTGCAGATAATCCATCTTTGTATAGCCCTAATTTATTGGATAAATAAACAGCAGCAAAATGTGAATAATCACATTGATCAGCAACTATACCATTAGGTCTAAATTTTTTTGCTATTGTATATAATTTATTCAAATTTCTAGGATTAACAGTTTCTATTTTATCAGCATATTTAAATCCCTCAGCATCATTATTTTCATCTGTTAAAAGAATATTAAGATTTAAATTTTTTGCAGATTTAATTAAAGGAATTTTTTCCCAATTAGAACCTATTATCATTAATTTTTTCATTTATTATTTTTCAATATCACTAATCAAAATTAATTTATTATTTGAAATATTTTTTTTAGCAACTAAACCTTTATTAATTAAGCTTTTAGATTTTGATATGCCAGTTTTATTACATCTCAACCAAATAATATTACTGCTGTTTAATATTTCACCTTTTTTTATGTTTCTCTTAGCAAATGCCTTTTTCTCAACATTTTTTTTTAGCTTTAGAACGTCTTTTAAAAGAAAACTTTTATTACCAGTGCCAAAAGATAGCTCAGTTTCGCGAATACGCTCTACCATTTCTTTAAATTCATCAAAATGCATTGAAAAATTATGGTCAGGACCCTTTAAATTTCTGTTTAAAGTAACATGTTTTTCAATTACGGAAGCACCAAGAGAAACTGCTGCTATGGCTAAATGATAACCAATGGAATGATCAGAAAAACCAACTAAATTATTTGTCTTCAATTTAATAGTTTGCATAAAATTTAAATTAGTTTCAGAATATTTAGGAGGATACTTCGAAACACAATGTAAAAAGATAAGTTTATTGTTTTTTTTCTTAAGACATAAATTTTTGACTTTTATTATATCCTTAATCATTGAATAGCCTGTTGATAATATTAAGGGTTTTTTAGTTGATGCAGCTTTTTCAACTATATCTAAATCAGATTGAAACTGAGGGGATGCTATTTTGTAAGCGTTAACATTAAATGACTCAAGTATATCAATTGACTTTAAATATGTTGGAGAGGATAATAAATGAATTTTATTTTTTTTAGCTTGTTTAAATAAATGTGGGTACCAATTTTCTTGTAATTCTATTTGTCTAAACCATTTTTTAAATTCAAGAGTTTCATAATCACTATTGTAAAGATTATTAAAATTTATAGATTGAAATTTAACAGCATCAGCACCTGCTTCTGCCGACTTATCAATCATTTCCAATGCTTGATTTAATTTTTGGTTATGGTTAGACCCAATTTCCGCAATTATATAACATGAGTTATTAAAACCTATAGTTTTGTTACCTATTTTAATTTTTTTCATAAAATTAGTTAAATTTTTATACTATATAAATTTAATATATATTTATTAAATATTATATAATTATTTTATAATAAGTGTAATTTAATTTAAGTTAGAATATTTTTTTTAATAACATCAACAATTCTTTTAGAACCATGAGTATCGACAATTTTGATCATATTTCTACTCATTTTTAGCCTTAATTTAAAATCAGAAACGAGATTAAAAAATTTCTTTTGAAATGATTTTTTAGACATTATTTTATAATTTTTAATACTAACAGAGATCTTAAATTTATTAGAGAAATCTAAATTATGTTTCTGATTTTTTTCAGTTTTTATTGCAATAGTTGGTATGCCTAATGAAGCGGCTTCCCATAAAACTGTTGAAGCTGAACAAATTAATATATCGGCATTATACATTTCATAAGCTATATTATCTATATTTGTTAGTACTTTAATATTATTAATTTTTTTAAATTTATTTTTTAATAAATTATTATTTAATTTAGTAACTAAAACAAAATTAAAATTATAATTTAATTCATAAATTGAATTAATTATAAAGTTTAAAAAATCTAAATTTTCAGAAGAGCCCATTATTATTAGTATTTTTTTAGGTATATTTTTGATTTGCGGGTTTCTATTTATAATTTTTTTTCTAAATATTCTAAATTGATCTCTTAAAATTATATATTTTGGGCCATTTAAAAAAAAAGTATTTTTTTTAATTAATTTACTACTAACTAAAGGTAAGGTTGGATTTACAAAAAAATCGCACTGATGATTTCTATCATGATAATCATCAATTACTAATATCTTCTCACAATAAGTCTTTATTTTTTTTTCCCATTCATATCCAAGTGAATAATGATCAACAATTAAAAGATTCACACACCTTATCTTATTAATTTTCTTTAAAATTGATATAGTTTGCTCTAGATCTTTTTTTATAGAAGATCCTAACCATTTTTTATCATTATTTTTATCAATTTGATTATTATTTTTTTTTATTATATTTAATTTAAAGTCATTTTTTTTTATTATAGAATTTTTATTACCTTTTAAATTAGATGAGATAAATTCAATATCAAAATTATTTTTTTTAAATACATTAGCTAAAGTTATACATCTTATCAGGTGACCTAGACCAATTATACTTGATGAGTCTACTCTAAATATTATTTTTTTTTTCAACGAACTTTAAATAATGGTTTTAATGGTTTGGATTTAAGTTTTTTCTTTAAACTCTCATTATCTAATAGAGAGCTTAAAACAGGAAGTATTTCATCGTATTTTTTCAATAAAAAGTTTATATCTTTATCAGTATGCGAATAATTAATGTTATGAGATCCTCCAAAAAAAATTCCATTGGAAATTAATTCTTGCAATAAATAAGTTTTAATCATCCATTGATCATATTTTTTTGTGTTATTAATGTTTAGTAATAGCCATGGATAATGTCCTTTTAAACTTAATATTTTAGATAATTTATATTTATCTAACATTTTATCAAATTCTATTTTCAATCTTTTGCCTCTTTTGTTGATGGTCTCAATAACAGGCTCCTGAATCATTTTGTTTATAACAGTTTTAGCTGCTACCAATGATAACGTTTCTCCTCCAAATGTTGATGAGAAAAAAATATCATTCATTAGTTTCATAATTTTCTTCTTACCAACTAATATTGATAGTGGATATCCATTTGCAACACCTTTTCCAAAAGTTGATAAATCAGGAGTGACTTTAAAATATTCTTGAGCACCACCTAAGGCCCAACGAAAACCTGTAATAGTTTCATCAAAAATTAATACAGAATTATTCTTATGAGCTATTTTTTTAATTTTATTTAAAAAATTATTATTTGGATACTCAAAACTCATTGGCTCAATTATTACTGCTGCAATTTTATTTTTATATTTTGTAAAAATATTGTCTAAGGATTCTATGTTATTATATTTAAATTTATGTACTAATTTTTTATCTGAAACTGGTATCCCTAAATCTCTTGTAGTACTTGCAATATACCAATCTTGCCATCCATGATAACCGCACACAACAATATGTTCTTTACTTGTATAAGCTCTAGCTAACCTGATTGCACCTGATGTAGCATCAGAACCATTCTTTGCAAATCTTACACTTTCAGCACTTGGTATAATTTTACAAATAAGTTCTGCTAATTCTGTTTCTATCTTATGAGGCATAGAAAAAGTTACACCTTTTAACATTTGTTTTTTTACAGCTTGGTCAACATCAAAATCTCTATAGCCTAATGAAATAGACAAAAGAGCACTTGAAAAATCAATAAAGCAATTACCATCTAAATCCCAGACCTTAGATCCTTTTCCTCGTTCAAAAAAAAAGGGTGTTGAACTATATGGATATTGATAAATACTTTTACTAAAAGTTTGAGATGCCATTGGTATTGACTTTAATGATCTTTTTAAAAATTTATTAGATTTAGTAAATTTATATTTCATCTGAAGTTAAAGTATAAAATGTTTCATTTCTTTTATATTTTTTGTTTATTTTAAAAATTTCAGGTTTCTTATCAAAAATATCAATAATATCATTAAAATTAAAATTAATTAAGTTATCACTCTTTTTTAAGTAAAATAAAATTCTTTTGATCAAGAGAAAATCTTCATAGTAATCAACTGTTAAACGATATTTGGATAGATTTATACTATTTTCAATATTTAATAATTTAAAATTATTGGGTCTTTGATTAATATAAGATGTAACGTGTTCTTTGTCAGATTTTTTTATCACATTATTGTGAGCTTGCATAATTGCAGAAGATTTTACAACTTCAACATCCATCCCATCTGGATAAGTCGGAATAATTGTATTGCTCGTATAATCACTTTTATTTTTTAAATGCTCATTTATGATTAAATCAATTATTTCAGGATCAATTAAAGGACAGTCAGCAGTTAACCTTACTATATGAGCTGGTTTGTATATATTTATAATTTTATAAAATCTTTCTAAAACATTATTTAATGAACCACGAAAAAAATAGATGTTGTTTTTAATACAAATATCTTCAATAATATTATCTTCACTATTTATACTTGTAGCAACAATAAGTTTATCAATTTTTTTACTTTGTTTTATTCTTTCAATCTCTATTTCAAGTAAAGATTTATTATAAATTTTTTTAAGAATCTTATTTTTAAATCTTGATGAGCCCGTTCTAGCTTGAAGAATTCCAATTATATTCATGAAATTTGCCAATATGATGGGGTAATTAAATTTTTATCAATAGATGAAATTGATGGAAAAATTAATTTATTATTCATAATTTTGTTATTTTTAATTATTTGTTTTAATTGATCTGAAGTATCAACACCTATAACAATGAGATCGATATCTTTGTGAGAATTAATGAAATTTAAACAACCTTCAACAGGTGAAATATTATTTTCATTCAAAAATTTATTCCATACTAAAAATTTATCTTTCCATTTTTCAAAATACTTAGGCATATTAATAAGATTCATATTCAACAAACCTTGAAGAAATATAGACCGAATATGTATTTCAATATTTTTTTCTTTGAATTCATTTATCCAGTTTTCCTTATATAATCTTTGATCCAAAATATTAAATGGACATTGAACGACTTCAAATAAGTCTAAATCGATTAAATATTTTATTTCTTCAAACTCATTAATAGAAACGCCAATTTTATTAACTAAATTTTTTTTCTTTAAAATATTTACTAATTTATAAATTTTTTTTTTATTTACATTCTTAATAAAACTATAATTATGAAACATTACAGACTCTATTTTTTTAATCTTTAGTTTTTTAAGAGAATCATAAACCAAATTAAGCACTAAATTTTCAATATCAAAACTACCTTTGTGTAATTTAATTTTGGTATTTACTTTAAAGCTTTCAATTCCAATTTTTCCCAATAATTTTTCAGCATCGCCATATTCTTTAGCTGTGTCTATGTTATTAATGTTATTTTTTTTACAAATTTTGATAATTTTATGGCATTCATCATAACCTAGTTCTTGATTTTGATTTGAAATTCCATAATTAGATCCAAACTGTGCAGTACCTATACTTATATTATTTTCAAACATTTTTTTAATACTTTACAAACTTTTAATTGTTCTTGATATTTTAGTTTTGGATAAATAGGTAAACTTATTGCTTCATCATAATAGTTAATTGCTTCTGGAAAATCATTTTTTTTAAATCCAAATTTTTTATATAAATTATGAGTATGTATTGGTATGTAATGAACTTGAGTAATAATTTTATTTGAATACAAATAATCAAAAATCTTTTTTTTATTATTTATATGTTTTTTTTCTTTAAGTCTTACGATATAAAGATGCCAGCTTGAGGAGTAATTACTAAAATTATTTGGCAATTTGATTGGCAAATCCTGTAAAATTTTATTATATCTATTAGCGATTATTTTTCTTTTTTTTATGAAACTATCTATTCTACCCGCTTGACTTATGCCTAATGAGGCCTGGATATCATTCATTCTAAAATTTAGACCTAGTGAATCAACACTATAAAACCACCTAGGTTTATTTTCTAAATTTTTTTGAACTCCATTGTTTCTTAATCTTAATATTTTTTTATAATAAGTAAAATTGTTAGTCAAACACATCCCACCTTCTGCAGTAGTTATTGTTTTAACAGGATGAAAACTTAAAACTGTTATGTCTGAGAATTTACATGATCCAATTTTATGATTATAATAACTTCCACCTAATCCATGTGAAGCATCTTCAATAATTTTAAATTTATATTTTTTTGATAATTTATAAATTTCTTTCATATCACATGAAAGACCAGCCATATGAACTACAACAATTGCTTTAGGAAGTTTTTGTTGTTTTTTTGCTTTTTTTAACTTGAGTTCGAGTTTTTCTGTATCAATGTTAAAAGTAAATTCATTAATGTCAACAAAATCAATTTTAGCACCTAAAAATAAACCACAATTCGCACTTGATACAAATGAAATTGGTGAGGTCCACAAAATATCATTTTTAACTAAACCTATTGCCATGCATCCTATGACTAAAGCAGAAGTTCCACTGTTTACACCTGCAGCAAATTTACAATTACAATAGGTAGATATTTTATTTTCAAAAATATTTATTCTATTACCTTGTGTTAGAAAGTCAGATTGAAGACATTTAATTACTTCATGTATATCATTTTGATTTATATCATGCTTCCCATATGATATCATTAAATATTACCGATATTTTTTTTATTTTTTTCTATCCACTTTTTTAAATGTTCAGACTTCATCCAATTTATATTTTTTTCAGAAGAATATATAAAGCCTTTTTCAACAAGTCTGCCATTTCCTATTCTTACAGGATCTTTACTCCAGTTATGAATTACTGGTAAAATTTTATAATATTTTTTATATTCATATGTATTTTCTGAGTCCTCTTTACCTATCATTTGCTCATGTAATTTTTCACCAGGTCGAATGCCTATTACTTTAAATTTAGCATTTGATTTAATTGATTTAGCAATATCCAGAATATTCATTGATGGAATTTTAGGGACATAAATTTCTCCACCAACCATATCATCAAATACAGACCAGACTAATTCAACTGCTTGTTTCAAATCTATCATAAATCTTGTCATTTCAAAATCTGTTATTGGAAATTTATCTGTTTTCTTGAGATTTAAGAAAAATGGTATCACCGATCCTCTTGAACCCATTACATTGCCATATCTAACAACAGAAAATCTAGAAATTTGTTTTCCACTATATGAATTACCAGCAATAAAAAGCTTATCTGATGTTAATTTAGTAGCTCCATATAAATTTATAGGAGCACTTGCCTTATCAGTTGATAAAGCAACAATTTTTTTTACTCCATTATTGATTGAAGCATCAATTACGTTCATACCACCAATAATATTGGTTTTAACACATTCAAATGGGTTATATTCAGCAGTAGGTACAATTTTTGTTGCTGCAGCGTGAACAACGTAATCGATTCCATTTAAAGCTCTGTCTAATCTACTCTTATCTCGGACATCTCCAATAAAAAATCTCACTCTTTCATCGTTTTGATAATCTTTCATCATTTCCCATTGCTTCATTTCATCTCTTGAAAATACTACAATTCTTTTTGGTGAATACTTTTTAAGAGTTAATTTAAGAAAGGATTTACCAAATGATCCTGTTCCACCAGTAATTAAAATAGAGCTATTTTTTTTCATTTTATTATAATATTTTTTAAACTATTAATTTTTCAACTATTGACTTAATTTGTAAATTTTTCCAATCAATATTAATTATATTATTCACTCTTATACTATCTAGGTAATTATCCCATTTATTATCATCTAAATTGATCAAAAAATCTAAGATTTTAGAAAAAGATCTATCATTTATATTATTGGTCCAAAAATAACCAGTTTTTTTTATATTAGCAGGCCAAGCAAAATCAAGACCATCAATTTTTAAAAGTTTACCTCTAATTGAAAAAAATGCTGTTTTATTACCCCTAGCTAAAGACTCATAAACAAGAGAAGAATCAGATCCCACAACTATTAATGCCTGATCGGTAAGTTGATATGAAGTATAGAGACTGTCAGAAATTAAAAAATTTAATTTACTATTTATGGATTTAAAGTAATTTATTTCTTTTTGTAAAGATTTATTATTTTTTTTTGATCTAAGCAAGATATTTAATCTTAAATTATGTACTGCAGTATATTTAATTAAAAACTTCAAAATTATCACATCAATATCTCTAATTATTTCTTTCTGAGTAAAATATTGAGAGTTTAAATACATTCCCTCTTCTTGCCATTGAGAGATATATAAAATATTATTTTTTTGACTTATTGGTATTTGCTTATCTATATCATTATTTATAAAGGACCCTATACTTATAATTTTTCCATTAATATATTTTTTGAGATAATTGCCAACATATACTCCATATGTAAAAAAATAATCAATTTTAAACTTGTCTAATGGATTATGATTTTTATCAAGAGATTCAAATATGTCCCCATAATATGCTTTCCACCCATTTTGAATGATGAGAAGTCTTATATTCAAAAATTTTCTTTTTAAATCAAGAAGAAAAAAATCATTATCGATTGATGATATAATCAAATTAGGATTAACATAAGTAATATAATTTTCTTTGTAAGATTTAACAATATTTTTACTAAATATACTTATTATTAAAAGTGGAATATTAACTTCTAGGCCTCTTACATCCATTATTTGATATTTGCTACCTCCAATATATTTAAAAATATTTTTATTTAGAGGATGACCATAAAATAAAATTTTTGCTTTATAAGGTAATGAAAAAATTTTTTTCGCATAAATTAATTTCTTAATTAAAAATAAAAATTTAAACATTTAATTCTAAAAAATTTTTTAAAATTTTTAATCCTGAGTTTGCACTTTTTTCTGGATGAAATTGACAACCATATATATTTTTTTTATTAACTATAGCTGGAATTTCTACATCATAATATTTTGAGTAAGCAACTACGCTTTCCTTAAATTTTACTTTCACAAAGTAAGAATGAATAAAATAAAATCTATCTTCAATTGATAAATTATTTAATAAAACTTGATTATTGTTTATTTTATTTTTCGAAATTTTTAACCAATTAATATTTGGAATTTTGATTTGTTTTTTTGTTTCTTGTCTTATTGGAATTATCTTTCCCTCAATAAAACCTAAGCCATGATTGACTCCAAATTCTAAACTGGTATCAAATAGTAACTGCATACCTAAACATATTCCTAAAATAGGAGTATTTTTTTCTTTACATATATTTAATGCTTCAAAAATTCCTAGCTCTTTTAATTTTGAGACCGCAAAACCATATGAGCCAACACCTGGCAAAATTACTTTACTTGCATTAGCAATTACATGAGTATTACTAGTTGTGCAGACTTCATAATTTAAATTTTTAATTGATCTTTCTAAACTAAGGATATTTCCCAAACCATAATTAACAATTATTATTTTTTCCTTAATCACTTAAAATAAATCAATACTTTCCTTTATAGTAGATAGTTTTTCTCTATTATAATGAAGTATATCCGCAATTGCTATTGCATCAATTTTTGTTTTTTTTAAGAGTTCTATAGAGTCGTTTATATTGCCCATTCCACCTGAAGCAATAAGAGGTACATTACATAATTTATTCATCTCTAAATATAAATCAATATCAAAACCTTTTTTTGTCCCCTCCCTATCTACTGAAGTTAATAATATTTCACCAGCTCCTCTGGTTTGAATGTCTTGAATCCAATTTTTAACATTAATACCGGTTTTATCTCTTCCATTATTTGTATAAACTTCCCAATCTTTGTCATTTTTTTTGGCTTCAATAGAAACTACCACAGTGGATGATCCATATTTATTGGCAATATTATTAATCAAACTTGGATTGTTTACAGCTGCTGTATTAATAGCCACTTTATCTGCGCCACAGTTTAACATTTCTTCAACATTTTCAACAGTTCTGATTCCTCCTCCAACTGTAATTGGAACGTAAATATCTTTCAGGCTTTTTTGAATAATATCATTCAAAGAGTTTCTGCCATAAAGACTGGCAACACAATCTACATACAAAATTTCATCTGCACCCTCTTCATAATACTTCTTAGCATAAAAATTTGGATCTCCAATTTTTCTGAGACCCTCAAGATTTATACTTTTTATCAAATTATTACCCTTAATATCCAATCTTGGAATTACTCTAAAATATTTCATATTCTAGATTGAATTTCTTAATACCCAATTGTTATTTTCTCTTTTCCATATATGTGGAGAGCGAAATTTGTCAGTAAGTAGTTTAAAATATTCCTCATCAAAAATAGGTTTTTCAAAAATGGGTGATTGAATTGGAAAATCATTTCTATCAATAGATAAATATTTAAAAATTTCATTTTTAAATCTTTCTGGATATTCACCATCAAATTTTTTTATTAATAACTTTGCCTCTTCTCTAGTTATTTCATCATTTCTAATTTCTTGAGAACTATCATACGTTGCTCTACCAATTCCAAATTTTATAAATGTCGTGTAATAGTGGAAATCATCAATTTTATCATCTATGCTACTATACTTACTATATGTGCCAGTCGTTCTTTCTGGCGCTGGTTTAAAATTTCCTTTTTCCATTGCATAATAATAGCATTCTTGAGGATGCCATTGTAAATAATAACCCAAATATCTTACATCTATCGATATTTTATTATTTAAAAGATTTCTATCAGGTGGAAAATATGGCTCTAAATCTACTTCTGATAATTTAAAATTACTTATCAAATCTTTTACTTGTACTCCTGAAATAAAGCTATCTAACCTATTAATATCACTAGTGAAATAACTAAGATCTTTTTCAGCAGTATGCTTGTTATTGCTCTTATTTCCATATTCAGAAGGATTTTCTCCATAAAATACGAGAGGAATATTCATTTTATATGCGAATTTTGGAGGAAAATACATTTGCCCCATAATAAAGGGTTGAAAAGGGTGAAATAAATTATCTATAGCTAATCGTGTAAGTAGTCGATGTACCTTTCCGTTTGGAGTAAAAAGATAATTATCAAACCCCGAATGAATCCAAGATTGAAAGTTTTTAAAACCCCAATCAGTATAAATATGAGGAGACCATGTCACTGTTAAAGGATTCATTTTAAATTCATTTTTTAGAATATAAGATGCATAAAAGCTATCCTTACCCCCAGATCCGGGAACAATACAATCATACTCACCATTATTTTTTCTATACTTATTGCAGAGGTCATGTAATTCTTTTTTTCGTTCCTCCCAATCAATTTCTTTTTTAATTTTATGCATTCTGCAAGCTGAACAAACATCATCTACAAAATCCATTGTTGGTTTTGCAGTATTTATATTATGTTTATATTCTTTTTCAGAATTTGGTTTTTGATTAGAATAACTACAATTAATACAAAAAACAACTTGCTTTGGAAGGCCGTAATAATTTTTTAAATCTTTGTTTTTTTCATAATCTGAATATTTGACTTTATTTGGTATCTTAACTTTATTCATATTAATTTTATATTGTGCAAAATCCACCATCTATTAAAAAATTTTGCCCAGTTACATATGATGATAAATCACTTGATAAATAAATAATAATACCTTTTAAATCTTCTGGAAGAGCCATTCTTTTTAATGGAACTTTATTAATGTAATTTTTTTTAAAGTTTTTATCTAAATTTATATCAACTCCTCCTGGACTTATAGAATTCACCCTTATATTAAATTTTCCCCAATGAGATGCTAAATATTTAGTTAGGCCCTCAATAGCACTTTTTGAAACCATATATGAAACAGGAGAGGGGGATACTGAATTATCTTTAATATTTTTATATATATTTAAATCAGGAGCTGTAGAGCCATATATTGATGACATCTGAATAATGCTCCCTCCTTTATTTCTTTTAATCATTGATTTTCCAACTTTTTGCGCAAAAAGAAAAGTTCCACTCACATTTACTGACATCACTTCATCCCATGTAGAGAGTTTATAATTCTCAACACTTTGATAAAAATTATAAATATTTTTTGTTTTAGTAGAAGCATTATTTACTAAAACATCAATTTTTTTATATTTTTTTAATATTTTATTTACAACTAAGTTTACTTGTTTTTCTTTAGATATATTACAAACATAATAGTCTATTTTTTGACTACGAAATTTATTTTTTAGAATATTGTATTTATCTTTTAAGTTTTTATTATCAATATCAATTAGTATAACAGTGGCATTATTTTCAAGAAAAATTTCAGAAAAATAGAATCCTAAAGCACCCGATCCTCCAGTGATAACTACAACCTTGTCTCTAATATTAAAATTACTCATTTATATATTATGCATTTTGATATCATTAATTTTTGAAGCTTTTATTAGAGTATTCATTATATTGATTGTTTCATTTGGGTCAAACTGATGTTTATTGACTTTTACAAATTTTACAAAATTTATCAAAGTCTCTTTGAACGCACCAAAATTGTCAAACATGTCAATATCATAATTATTTTTATTTGTAAGTATTTTCAAATTTATAGTTTTTTTAACATTACCTAGGCAATTTAAATAAACATCTACACCAGAAGAAAGTTTTATATAGAAACTTTTATTTCTACTTGGTAATTTAGAGATTAATTTAGATCTATTAAAACCCTTACCAATACCATAAATTGCTTCTAACATATGTACTCCATATTTTTCTAAATCTTTATGAATATTTGCTATAATTAGTCTGGTAGATTTAGGATCAATTTTTTTTTTTAAATTTTTTAATTCAGTAGAATATCTTAAGCCAGAGCATGACATCAAACAATTATTTCTTAAATACTTAGTAAAAAAATTTAATTCATTTTTGTTTAAAGTAAGAGGTTTATCAATAAAAACTTTAATTCCTTTTTTAAGAAATTCATGTGAAAATTTATAATGATTTTTCCAGTCATCTCTCGCAATAATTACACCATCAACCTTACCGATCATTTCGGTGAAATCAGCGCATATATTATTAATAAAGCATGCTTTGCTCAATAAATTTGAAGTTTTTAAATTTTGAGTCCAAACATGAGATATGTTTACATCCTTAATACCAAACTCTTTTTTTGATCTTTTAGACAAATAATTAAAAATAACATCCCATCCAGATTTTTTAAGATAATACGGGTCATAACCATTTATAATTGAAGAAAATGAATAAGGGTGTCCATTATTTTTATTTAAACCAATCATACCTAATTTCATCACCATATTGACCACCCACCATCTACAGAAATATTTTGACCATTTATATATGATCCTGCTTCAGAACATAATAATACAACGATACCTTTTAATTCATAAGGCTTACCTATTCTATTCATTGGATTTTTTTTTGATAATCTATCTATAAATTTTGGATTTTCTTTTTGAGTAGATGGATAAGGAAAGGGACCAGGACTAATTGAATTAACTCTTATTTTATTTTCTGCTAAAAAACTACATAGGTATTTTGTTAATTGAATTATTCCGGCCTTTGCTGCTCCATAACTAGGGGGGTTAGCAAACTTACTGCTATCATAAAGTCTATAATCTGGAGCAACATGACCATACATAGAGGCAATATTTAATATGTTGCCATTTGTTTTTTTAAGCAAAGGTAAAAATATCTTGATTGTTTTGAAAACTCCATTCAAAGTGATATTTATATCATTATCCCAATCTTTTAGATTTATAGTTTCCAGATTGTTTTTTTTATTTGAAGTTCCAGAATTAACCAAAATGTCTAATTTTTTAAATTTTAAAGAAACATTTTTAAATAAATTTTCAATAGACTCATTGTCCGCAATATCAACTGAGAAAGCACCTACTTTGATTTTTTTAAATTTTTTTTGCAATTTATTAGCAATTTTTTCACAATTTTTTAAATTTCTACTAGCAATAATAATATTTGAACCTTGTTCTGCTAAGGCATAACAAATTTCACTACCTAGCAAGCCTGCCCCCCCTATTATTAAAGAAGTTTTACCTTTTAAGGAAAAAAGATTTTTAATTTCTGGTGATTTTTCTGGATTTGAATATTGCATTAGCTAAAAAAAGATCGAAGTATGAGTCTATATCAATTATATCTTGTTTTGAAACAATTTCAGCAATCATTTTGCCGAATAAAATATTATTAGTTTTTTTAGGAAGTAAATCTGGATAGAAACAATATACTAAACCATTTAATTCATAATATTTTTGAAGATCTTGCCTTTGTTTCCAAATGATTTTATCATTAAAATAGTGCCTAGGTTTAGAATTTTTAATTTTCCATAATCTTTCAGGAAAGGATTTAGCTTCACTAAAAGTAGCAATTGAGTCAGCATTTTCTTTTATTAATCTAGTAATACATCTATCTATAAGTTTAGAGTCTCTAAAAGGAGCTGTTGGCTCAAGCAATATAAAAATATTTTTATTTCCAAATTTTTTTTTATCAAGCCAAATATTTTTTATTGTTTTAATTATTGGAGAGTCATCAGTAGATAAGATTTTTTTTCTTTGGTGAATATCCACTTTGTTTTTTTTTGCTATATTAGAAATTTCATTATTATCTGTAGATACAATTATTTCATCAATATAGTTTGATTTTTTTGCAAAATAAATTGCCCACTCTAAAAGACTTTTATTTCCAAGTTTTTGCAAATTTTTTTTTCTAATACCCTTACTACCTCCCCTGGCGGGTATAATGGCATAAACTATTTTGTTATTTATCACTATAATTTTTTAATGCTATATCTAGATCAGATTTATTACCAATATCTATCCAATTTTCATATACTGGGAAACCACTTATTAGTTTTTTTTTATTAAGAGCCAAGTTTAGCAATTCAGGAAAATCATAGTATGAATTTTTTTTCATTAAACTAATAATTTTATTGTTCAAAACGTAAACTCCAGCATTTACATTACTTTCAACTATTGGCTTTTCTGAAAAATTAATTACTTTTTTATTTTTTAATATAATAACACCATACGGGTTTTGATATTTATGCTTTTTAAAAGCAACTGTAATGTCAGATTTTTGAGATTTATGAAAGTTTAAAATATCACAATAATTTACTTCAGTTAAAACATCACAATTTGTTACAACAAGATCGTCATTTATTTTATTTTTTAAAAAACTAAGACTTCCAATTGTGCCAAGTGGCTTATTTTCTTTGATATATTTAATATTAACACCAAATCTAGAACCATCTCCAAAATATTTTTCAATTTTATTTGCCATATAAAATATTGAGATATAAATATTTAGCAAACCTTGACTTCTTGCATTATTAATTATTCTTTCAAGCATAGTTTTTTCACCAATTTTAACCATTGATTTGGGAATTTTTTTTGTAATTGGCATCAATCTTTTACCATAACCACCAGCCATAATAAGTAATGGGTTTTGAAATTGTGGGGAGTCAATTATTGCATTAAAGTTATAAATAGAAATAATTCTTTTATTTTCATCAAGTATTGGCACTAAACTTATTTTATCATTATGTAACTTATTAATTGCTCTTTTTGAAAGATGGGTAGTATTTGAAGAAATAAATTTTTTGTTCATAATTTTAATAATCGAGTCTGAAAATACAAAACCATTCAATAGCCCCCTTCTCAAATCACCATCAGAAAAAGTGCCAACTAATTGATTTTTATCATTTACAATAAATAAAATTTTTAGCTCGTTACTATTTAATTTTAAAACTGCATTTTTAATATTTGATTTATTATTTATTGTAAGTTTATTAATATTTTGTTTGTCTTTAATCATATGAAAACTCTATGTCTTTAAAGTCTTTAGATTTACAAGTAAAATTAATTTTATCTAATATTTTAATTATCTTTTCACTTGCACCTGCCTTACCATATGGGTTTGTTGTTTTTTTAATTTTATTCTGAAATGATTTAGAATATACTTTTTCAATTGCTTTTTTAATTTGTTTGCAGTTTGCACTCACATTAATAACTGATGAAGCATATATTCTTCCTTTTTGCCTATCTCCTATATTAATAGTTGGTTTTTTGAAGGATGGTATTTCAGATATCCCACTTGATGAATTTCCAATAACACAATCAACTATATTGACTAAGGAAAAATACATCGATTGACCTAATGAATTATAAAAGAATACATTTTTATTTAATTTAGAAAAAATATTAATTTCTTTTATTATATCTTTTGATCCATTATCAGCATTTGGCATGGTAAAAAAAATATTAGTCTCACTTAAATATTCTAGAGATTTTATAAGCTCTTTAAAATCTTTTAAATTAGAAGTTTTACCAGATGTCTCGGGATGATAAGTAATTAAAATGTTCCTTTTTTTAAAATTTATTTTTAATTTTTTTTCAATATTTTTTTTCGTTATTAATTTAAGTATATTTATATTATCTACCCCTAAACCTCCTACGTTAAAAATATTTTTTTTATCCTCTCCAAGTTGAATAACTCTTTTTTTGTATTCATTATTTGCAACAAAATGAAAATTTGACATCTTGGTTATTGAATGTCTTATTGAGTCATCGTATGAACCTACTGTTTTTTCACCACCGTGAATATGAGCAATAGGTATTTTTTGAAATAAAGCTGTCACAGCTACTGATAACATTTCATACCTGTCACCTGTAAGAATAATTAGATCTGGTTTTATTTCATTAAGAACTTCAGAAAAACTGATAACACCTAAACCAAAAGACTTACTAATTCCCACAGACGTATTTGAGCTCAGAAGTGTTTCTATTTTTTTAGAGACTTTAAGATTATCTTGGTTAATTTCATTCAAAGTAAAACCATATTCATTGGATAAGTGAGATGCAGTGGCTATTAAAAAGAGGTTAAAATTTTTGGATTTTTTTAATTTAAATAAAAGATTTTTTTGTAAACCATATTCAGCTCTCGAACCCGTTATTACAGCTATTTTTTTCATAATTTGATTAAATCATCTTTCTCAAAATCAAATTTTGATTTTGTTCCAATTATATTATCCCATAATGTTGGGGATAACCCGTTTCCAGGTCTTTTTGTTTTAATATTTTTAGAAGAAAATACAGTTCCTTTTTTGATCCTAATTGCAGCAACAATGGACCTTCTTGCAATAAAAATATTTTTTTTCTCGCTCGTAGTTGGAGTTTTGATGCCATTGCCTAATGATAATTCAACATTTCTTATTGATTTAACTAATTTAGTTAATTCATTAACATTTAGACTTGCTTTATGATCTGGGCCTTGATCATTCTTATTAAGAGTAAAATGTTTTTCAATAAAAGTAGCTCCTATTGAAACAGCTGCTATAGCTGCTTCTATTCCTAATGTATGGTCTGAGTAACCAACATTAATATTAAATGTATCTTTCAGAGTTTTTATTGCCCTTAAGTTAGCATCGATGAATGGTGTGGGATAGGCTGTATTACAATGTAAAAGAGTTATATTTTTTTTCTTTGTCCCTGATTTAACAAGAGTGTTTAAGGCAAATTCAATTTCTTGCATTGTAGACATTCCAGTTGACATTAATATAGGTAAACCCTGTTCTCCTAAAAACCTTAAATAAGGTAAATTGTTAATTTCACCTGAAGGGATCTTGCAAAGATCAAGACCATTTTTTCTCAGAAAAATAAAACTATCATTATCAAATGCTGTAGAAAAATATTTAATCTTTTTCTTTTGACAATATTTAATTATTTGTAGATGTGATTTTTTAGATAATTCAAGATTTTTAACCATTTCATATTGAGTTTGTTTGTCAGAATTATTTTTCTTTTGGTAATCAGCCTTTGGTGCATTCTTACTTATCACTTCTTCAGTTTTAAATGTTTGAAATTTAATATAATCAACTTTAGCTTTGCAGGCAGCATCAACTAGATCAAAGGCTTTTTTTAATGATCCGTTGTGATTTACACCCGCTTCAGCTATTATTTTTACCTTTGATGACATTAAAAGTTTCTTAAAAAAACTGTTTTATTACTTTTTATATCACTAAATACATTAGAACCTATGCTTGTAATTGCACCAGTTGATATGTTGACTCCTGAAATTATTCGACTCCCAGTACCTATTATTACATTATTTTTAATATTTACGTTACCTGATATGGCTGACATTGGGTATATGGAAACATTTGAACCTACAACAGAGTCATGACTAACAACAGAATTTGACCCTATAATACTATAAGGTCCTATCTTAACATTAGGACCTATAACAGCTCCATTTGCTATATATGAGCCTTTAGATATTTTTGCACTTTTAGATATTGTTGATTTTTTTGATATAACTTTACCTAATTTAATATTTTGACTTTTTAACTTTCGGATTACTTTTTTTCTAATTTCTAAATTATTTCTATCAGTAGCCCCTATTGCAAGGACAAAATAATCAACATTGCTGGAATAGTTATAAAAATCATCTTTACTTCCAAAAAAATTTAGTTTGATAGATGTTTTTTTAAGAGCAAAGTAACCTATAATTACATCGCCATTTTCATAAATTACATCAGAAATTTCGTTAGCCAGACCTCCACCACCAATTAAAGCAATTCTTTTCATAAAATAAATTCTATTATTTGTTTTTCTTGAGTCATAAAAAAAATAACTTTTTTTTCAAATAGTTTTGAATTTATTGGACCTAATAAATGAAATAATTTATATTTTTTTTTCATGATTTCAATTTTTTTTAAATTAAAATTTATATAACAAATATGGTGAATTCCACCGCCTTTTTGTAAAAAGCCCCAAGTATATGAACGTTGATTCAAAGGTTCTATTAATTCAATAAATATCTTAGTGTCTAAATTTTTAAAAAGGCCAATACGAGCATTTTGTTTTATATCTTTGACTATTTTATTAACTTGTAAATATGGAAAGTTATCAGCGTAGTTGTTTATATTTTCAACAACATAACCAATGTGATGAATTTTCATTATTTATATTTTTTTTCAATATATTTTACCCAAGAAGAAAATTTTAAAAGTGGTGATTTCTTTAGGTCAAATGTTAGATTATCACTTAAAGGTTCATATTTATCAAATGAATTTTCTAAAAGCTGCTCTGTTTCAAGTATCAAATTTACAATAGCCAAGGAGTCTAAATTTTTGTGAATATTAAGATTATTAGTTATTTTAATTTTTGTAAGATTATTTTTTTGTAAAATAATTCTAAGTGCATCATTAGCTATTTTTTCAACTTTATTAATCATATAATTTTAGACTTATATACTTATTATTATGTTTTTTAACTTTTTTCAAAATATAATTTTTATGTCCTTTTTGATTTTTATTAATTAAATCAAAAAAACAATCATCATAAAAGTTTTCAACTAATTTATTTTTTTTTGTAGGAAGGTAATGAGCTTTTATAGTGTCTGATTTAAAATAATTGAAAATGACACTGAGTAAAATAGTTTTCTCAATAGTTCTTCCAAAGGCCCTACAACTAATAACATATGTATCGATTATATTATTTTTAATTATTAACACACCTATAGTTCCCATTTCTCCAAATTTATCTGTCAAATTAAAATGAAATACATAATCATCTCGAATAAATTTTAAAATATCATTTGTGGAATACCTTTTGGTAGTCAAATTAAATTGATTAGTTTTATTTATTAATTGAGTTATTCTATCAACATTATTTTTCTTATTTTTATATATGTTAACACTCATCTTAAGTGATTTTAAATATTTATAGTAATCAGCAGATGAATCTAATAAATTTTTTCTTTTCTTTTCTTGTTTATAGAGTAATGTTTTCTTTTTATCTTCTTTTGTAACATCCCATTGTTTTAATTCATTTAAATTATCTAATAAAAATAATGATTGATTTAGATCATTAATATTGAATTGATAAGTGTCAACAGAAGATACATTAGATTTTACTTCTTCTATTTCAAATTTATTATCATCTATAAAAATAAAATCATTTAAATCTAAATTTAAATTTTGACTACTTTTTTTAAGATTTAAACTTTTAGGTTCCCAATTTGCATAGATTTCAACAAAATGGTCTAGCTTGAGCGGCATATTTTTTTCTAAAAAAACTTTTTTAATTATTTCTCTTTCATTTTTTGTTACTAAAATAATAATAATACCACTTTTTCTTAAATTAACTAATTTTTGCTGAAATTTTTTAAAAATAATACCCGGATAATCATTATCACATTTTATACCCTCAATACCTTCATCACCTAATATGCCACCCCAGAGGGTATTGTCAGCATCTACAGCTATAACTTTTTTTCTTGATTTAAAGTTATTAACAACTAATTTTTGATAGTTAAGATTTATTTCATCTATTAATTTTTTTTTATAAGGCATTCTAAAAAGAAAATAGTTTTGAAAACTAATAGATTTTTCAATACCTAACTTCGATAAGATGTGTTCTAAATTTAATACATAAATATTTTTATTTTTATCTGAGAGTCTAATTAATTTTTTATTAATTTTTTGATGAAAAATATAATTTTCTAAATTTTCTTTTAAAAGATATGAATTTTCTGAGTAATATATTGTATTTATTATAATATTTTTATTTTGATTAGATATTTCTTTAATCAATTTACAAAATAAATTTAAGTTTTGAGTAATTTCTTTTTTGTTATCAAAATCATAAAAAAATTCAGGAGTTAAATGCACGATTAAATAATCAGTTCTTATATTTAAATATAAATTTTTAATAACTTGACCAGAGGGTAAATTTTCATATTCAATTTTGTAATTTAAAATTTCACTACCAAAATTAAAAATATTTTCTGAGGTTATGTTGGAAATAATTGTAATTTTAATTTTTTTCATTTTACTAAGAATGCACTACTTGGAAGAGAAATAATTTTTTTAGATAAGTTTTCTGCAGTGAACGTATCTGAACTTGGAGATTCTTTATAAATTTTTAATTTATTTAATAACTTCCAGGTTGGTCTAATTTGAAATCCATTTTTATTGCAAGAAATTAAAATTTTGTTTCTATATCTATCTATTTTTTTATCCAGTTTTATACTTATCAGCCAGTTATTTGAGTATTTGTTAGTTATTAATTCAATATGTTTTAGATCTTTAAATTTTTTTTCATATAATTTAAAAAGTTTTCTTTTTGATTTTAAAAATGAATTAAGTTTCTCGAATTGAGCAATACCTAATGCGGCATTTATGTTTGGCATTCTATAATTATATCCAACTTCATTATGACTAATATCGTATAAATGTTTTACTTTTGCTTGAGTTGACAAATGCTGAATTTTTGCAGCTATTTTTTTATCATTAGTAACTATTGCTCCACCACCTCCTGTAGTAATAATTTTATTTCCATTAAAGCTAAAAATTCCTATTTTACCAAAGGTACCTGTGTGTTTTTTTTCATGCCATGTTCCCAATGACTCGGCGGCATCTTCAATAACCTCTAAATGATATTTTTTTGCAACTTTAATTATTTTTTTAATCGAACACGCATTACCAAAAACATGCACTGGTATTATGGCTCTAATTTGCTTTCCTGTTTTTCTATTAAAACATTTTTTGTTTTTTAATATCGTAACTTTATTTAGCCATTTTTCTAATTTTAAAGGATCAATTCCTAAATCTTTATCGTCAATATCAACAAAATGAGGCTCAGCTCCACAATACCTAATTGCATTTGCTGTTGCTACAAACGAAAGAGCTGGAACTATTACTTCCTCACCTACTTTTAAGTTAATAGCTAATAAAGCTAAATGTAAAGCCGAAGTGCCATTAACTACACAAATACAATACTTTGATTGAGTATATTTCGATATTTTTAATTCAAATTTTTTCGTATATTCACCAATGCTTGAAACATAAGATGAATCAATACATTTTTGGACAAGTTTTTTTTCTTTATTGGAAAAATATGGTTCGTGTAAGGCAAATTTACCATTTCCACATACCTCTTTCAAAATTTTTTGAAAATCTTTAACTAATTTATTTTCAGTATTATTCAATGTTTTAAATTATATGCTATATATTATAAATATCATTTTTATATCTTCTAATATTTTTTTTAGATTTCATCCAATCAATAGTCTGAGAAATACCAAATTTTAAACCATCTAAATTACCATATTTGGGCGACCAATTTAAAAGTTTTTTTGCTTTTACATTTTTTGCACAAAGTCGTAAAACTTCAGAATTTTCTGGTCTGATTCTTTTATGATCAATATTAATTTTTATTTTTACATCCATAATATCTGATATTAATTTAACAAGGTCATTAATAGATATTTCAAAACCACTTCCAATATTAATAACTTCACCGACTGCTTTATCTGATTTTAATGCTGAAATAAAACCAGAGGTAGTGTCATCAATATAATTAAAATCTCTAGTAGTTGACGTATCACCAAGATTAATTTCCCTATTCCCATTTAATATCTGCATAATTATTGTTGGAATTATAGCTCTTGCCGATTGTCTTGGACCATAAGTGTTAAATGGTCTTAAAATTGTAATAGGTGACTCAAATGAGCTGTGATAAGATATCGCTAGCTGATCAGCTGCAATTTTTGATGCAGAATATGGTGATTGCCCCCTAATTGGATGTTCTTCGTCAATAGGTATATGAAGAGCAGAACCGTAAACTTCACTTGTGGATGTATGAATTATTTTTGAAATATTCATCTCTTTTGAAACTTCTAAAATATTAAGTGTGCCATGAACATTAGTATCAACATATGATCTTGGTGATATATATGAGAATGGAATGGCAATTAATGCCGCTAAATGAATTACAGTATCACAACCCTTTATAGCCTCTCTTAAACATTGGGAGTCTCTAATATCTCCAGAAAAAATATCAATTTTATCTCTTACTTTTTTATCTATTGTGTCTAACCATCCCCAAGAATTAAATGAGTTATACATTACGAAAGCTTTAGTTTCATAACCATTTTTTATAAGTTTTTCTGCGAGATGTGAGCCAATGAAACCATCTGCACCTGTAAGTAGTATTTTCATTATTTATTTTTTTTTACTAATGCCCATAAAGGTTTAAATGTATTGCACACAATATACAAAAAACTAATTTTTGCATATAAATATAGCTTATTTTTAATTATGACATTAGAGCTTGAGTTGTGAAGTTTGATTACAAACGGGTCATCAGAATTTTGATCTTTTTTAATTATTTCATATCTATTATCTTCTCTTTTTATAGCGCCTCTATTTGGATCAACAAGTTTTGATAATTCAGTTTTTTGCCTTGTAAAATCATGTGACCATATTGGATATCCAAATTCTTCAAACCCAATTGCAGCTGTAGGTGGAAAAAAACTGAAAAGAATTACATCGGAGTCTTTATAGTTATTTAAATTTCTTCCATGCCATGTGTAATTAAAAAAGAAACCAATATCTCCTTTCTTACCTTTAAAAGATTTAAATAAAAAAGATATATATTTTAAAAATATCAAGGGTATTGTTATTCCATAATCCTTAATTCTTTTTTTTAACAAATGTGATTTTGGTAAAAAAAATGTAGATCCATTACCAGAAATATTATCAGTTAATAAAATGCACATATTAGTTTCTCCAAATGCATCTTGGTGAAGAGATAATCCATTATCACCCTTTAAAGATTTTCTAAAAACAATTTGCCAAATTTTATAATCTTGGCCTAAGACTTCTTCTAAAATTTCTTTGATTTTTTGATTTGATACTACTTTATTAAGTAAATCTGCTAATCTATGATGATGTTCTGGAACTCTAACAAATCCACAATTTCCACTTTTATTTACTATTAAATCTTTTTCTGTTTTATTTCCTTTATTATCATTAGATAATTTTAAATAAACTTCATTACATAAATTAGAAAGCTCAATTATCTCATCTTTAGTCAATATCATTTGACCAGCATTTATGAAGCCTTCTTCCTTAAAGTTATTTATAATTTTTTTAATGTTCATTTATATTTTAATAACTTCCGAGTCTTCTAATTCAAAATCCTCATGTGATATTATCAAAATCGACAAACTTTTACTTAATTTTGTAATTATTTTTAAAACCATATCTTTATTAGTTTTATCCAAACCTGATGTAATTTCATCAAAAATCAGTAAATCTGCACCCTTTAAAAGAATTTTAGCTATTCCTAATCTTCTCTTTTGCCCCCCTGACATGTCTTTTCCAGCCTCTATGCTCTCAACATCAAGTCCCCCCATATTTTTTACAAACTCATAAGCGTCAACCTGCCTTAATACTTGTATAATTTTTTCATCAGATAGATCTTTTCCTGAACATAAATTTTCTCTCAGCGTTCCCTGGAAGAGATATATATCTTGAGTGACATAACCAATATTGCAATAATATTCTTTTGAAGAATAAAATTTTTCACTACTATCAAAATAATACACATCTCCTGAATCTGGAAATAAAAGACCTGAGATTAGATTTGCAATTGTTGTTTTACCTGTACCTGACCTTCCTTTTAAGATTATTGGTTTTTTTGGTTTTATGGTAAATTTAAGATCTTTTATTAATTTAAAATCTTTATAATCAAAATTTACTTTATCTAATTTTACACCTATTATTTTATTTTTAATAAACTTTCTTTTTTTTCTTAATGGTAAATCAAAGACTGAAAAAACTGGGTATACACTTCCTGATAATCTTGTTAAATTACCAATCATAGAAATAAGAGAGTTTATATTTCCTGCAAATTTAAGACCCAAAACACCAATACTCGCTATTAAACCTAAACTAGGAATATCATTAAAACCATAAAAGAAGGTCCAAAAAAATAAAGCAATAAGGATAATTATTGCTACAAGGTAATTAAATGAAGCTATAACACCCTGACAAATTACTGTAATTATTTCATAACGGAAAAGCCCAGGCATTTGGCTCATTCCTTTGTGAAAGTGATATTTAAATAAATTTTCAGTATGTATTTGCAATAAACCATTAAAGCGATCAGAAATATTTGCTGAAGATAAATTTCTCAATACAGCGTGTTTTTTTGAAATTTTTGCAAGAATTCTAAAAATTAATATAATGAAAATAATTAGTGGAAAAACGATTAAAAACATAAATAATGTTACATAAAAGCTCGTATAAAGAGATAAAATTGCTAGTACTGATGCACTTAAAAAATAATATACTGTTGTTATAGATGAGCTCAAATATTTTGCACAAGTCATACTTTCTAATGTTGTGGTTCCTATGGCATTACCAATTCTTAAAGTATTGAGATATAGCCAATCAGAATTTAAATATTTTAAAAAAACATTTTTTTGTATTTTTTCTCTGAAAGTGGCAGCTACAAAGCCATCTGTAAAATAAATTAATATTCTTAGAAATAGTACAATAAAAAATAAAAATAATAAAAGAAATATTAATGAGCTACTATTATCAATATCTATAATATAACTTAAAATATAGTTAAGAATTGGAGGTAAATGGACATGGCTAGAAAGTGTAAAACCATTTGTAAAACACCCAATTAAAATCATCATTGCAATACCGTCTATAAGAACAAAAATTATTGTAATAAGATAGTATGGTATTAAAAAAAATACAATTTTCTTTTTTGACAAATTACATATTTTGATTAATCTCAAAATTATGGATGGATGTATTAGTATATTATTTATAATTTTCATTTATAATTTCTTTTAAGTTTTTATTCCAAATTTTTCTCCAATTACTTGAAGTACTAGCATACTTGTTACAAAAATTTTCAATAGCTTTTGACCTTTCTCTATTATCCATCCAAATCTTAGGATTTTTTTGATATTTGATAATCTCTTTTACAAATGTATAATGATCATAGTGGACAACTCCATGTTTTGTTAAATTGGCTACTAGTTTTTTTGCCTCATCTGACTCTTTTGAATATATTCTTTTCCATAAAATGATTGTTGGTATTCTTGATACAAAACAATCTAATGTTCCAGTTCCAATTTGATCCCATAAAATCAAATTATAATTTTTAATTAATTCATGACTTAAACCTTTCTGATCAATATCAATAAAATTAATTAATCCTTTTGATTTATTTAAAATATTTTGAAAAAATTCTTTTCTTATATCTATAGAATGATTGTTATATTTTTTAATATCTAATTTAACTTTCTTTTCTATCAGCAACTCAAAAGTATTTTTTAAATTGTCTAATATATTATCATTAAAATCAATTCTAGCTTGGCATAATGTAGAGGCATGAGGAAATCTATGAAAAACATTTAACATAAATAATATATTTTTATCATTATAAATTACTTCTTTCCTTGAATCAGTAAGCCATTTTTCTCTTTTTAATTCTGATAATCTAGGAGAAACAGTGGGTCTTATTTGTTTGGACTTAGGTAATTCTGTGTCCCAAGATGACCAACCGTAAGTTAAAAAAATATCATAATGACTATACTCAAATTCAGCATGTAAGGAGTTACTTTCAACATAACCATAATGGCCTCCGTGCTGAAAGCCAATTATTTTTCCTTTATTAATTTTTGTTATAACTGAAAAAAATAAATCTTTATCTCTTACTGCGTCTGTTCCAATTATATGTTTGTGTTTCAGTAAGTTCTTTTGTTTTTTTGCTTCCTCTAAATTTAGTTCCAAACCTTCTAAATAATTTTTAGGAAAAAACATCGCCACATAATTAGAATAAAAGTTTGATATTTTTAGATAATGTTCTTTTAAATAAATATTGTTAGTTGATTTAATAATTAATTCAAGAAATGCTGAATTCATATTTTTTTCAAATTTTTTTAAAAAATTCTCTCTTAAATTTTCATTTCTATCCGAATTAGCCCATTCAAAAGTTTTTTGTCTCTCAAGTAAACCAAAAGGAGCATAAAAACCACTGAGTGCAAGATGAGTATCATCACTTGAAAATCCCAAACTTGAGAATTTAGAGAAAATTGATTTATTTAAAAGTAAGACTTTTCTTAAAATTTTAGTTTTTAAAAATTTGAAATAATTAAAAAAACCTTTTTTTCTATTAGGCCAAAACAAAGTGTTTATAAAATTTTTTCCTACTTGAGAATTAAAATTATAATTTGGAAAATCTTTTTTTCGTAAAATTTTCTTACTTTCAATACCTATTGCTCTAGCTATTAATAAAATTATGGAATGATTTAATTCCCAATTATTTGTTAATGCATTATTAAAATCATCATTACCATTAAACTGATATTTTGCATCTATCTCTACTACTTTAATATTTTTATTTTCAGTTTTAAGTCTATGCAGTAATCTAATAGACCTATCTAAATAAACATTTGTAAGTGATACTAAAGCAGGTCTTAGTATTAATCTTATTTCATTACTTGCATTAGGATAAATTTCTTTTATGGAATTGAGCAAGTATCTAAAATTTTCATTATAATATTCAGATAAATATTGGCCTCTTTTTTTAAGGTCATTATAATTAGATCTATAAGCTCCATCATCATTTTTTTCAGGAAAAACAGAAATAAAATTATAAGATTTTTTGACTTCAATTGGCAAAAAATTTGTATCAGCTATTAAATAATTGTAAGATTTATTATACACTTATATTAATAATATAATTTTTAAGTAATTTGACTGCATGGTTATAAGCTAATTCTTGAGCTTCGTTTGTCATTCCTCCAATATGGGGTGTAATTAAAACTTGATTTGTTTTTTTTGAAAGTTTGTAAAGTTTACTTTTTTTTCTATTTCTTATTTCATCATAAAGAACATCAGTTCCAATTTTTGCTAATGGATTACAAATAAGAAATTTAACCAAATCTTCTTCATTCACTATTTCACCTCTTGAAGTATTTATGATTATTACATTTTTTTTCATCTTATTTAGCAATTTAGAGTTTATCATTTCTTTTGTATTTTTTGATACATGCACATGAATTGAAATTATATCAGCCACTTTTGCTAATGAGTTAATATTTTTTACTTGATTAATTTTATTATTTTTAATTTTTTTATTTGGATCATATACAAATATTGATGATCCGAGAGCAAGACAATATTTTGCATACATTGAACCAAGCCTTCCATAGCCAATTATTCCAACATTTAATAAATTCATTTGGTTTCCAATAAATTTAGTGTAATCCCATTCTCCTCTCATAACTGATTTATTAGCAGGTAATAAATTTCTTAGACAAGACAATGTCAAAGCTAAGGCTAGTTCTGCAGTTGAAGTTATTTTTTTTAATATTTTTATTTCTTTTGTAATAGATATTATCTTGATACCCTTAGAATTAGCATAATCAATATCAATATGATTTGTGCCCGTCGAAGCAGTACAAACTACTTTCAATTTTATTGCTCTACTAAGTATTTTTTTCCCTAAATAAAATTTAGATTTATTAGGATTGGTAAAAATAACATCAAAATTTCTAATTTTATTTATCACTTTTTTTTCATCTGGATCAGATAAATAAGTAACATCTCCAATATTTTCTAGTGATTTAACGACATTTTTAATATGTTGAACTGGCGTAGTGACTAAAATCTTAACTCTATTTTTCATACATTTCTTTTATTCTTTCTGCAGAATGCGTAAATACTGACTCCATATATTTGAATGAACTTCCCCCAACATGTGGCGTAATAATTATATTTTGATTTTTTTTTGCAAATTTAGCAAGTTTTGAATTCTCAACACCATAAGGATTTTCATTTTCCAGAACATCAAAAGCACCTCCTGAAATCTTATTATCTTTTATAGCTTTAATGAATGCATTCTCATTAATAATTCCACCCCTAGCAGCATTTACTATTATTGCTGATGATTTCATTATATTTATTTCCTTAGAGCTTATCATATTTCTAGTTTCTGTATTTAATGGAGTATGTAAAGTAATTAAATCTGATTTAATTAATAATTCATTTAAGGTCTTGCAGTAATATTTTTTTCCAATTTTTGATTCAGAAACATACGGATCATAAATATATATTGTACAATTAAAATTTTTAAGAAGTTTAAAAACTTTACTGCCAATATTACCAAATCCAATTATACCAACTGACATATTTTTCAAATCTCTAATAACATATTTTCGATTATCCCATTTGAATGCCTCAAGGTCCTTAATCATTACTTTAAAGTTTTTAATAGAATTCAAAATAAGCATCATGGTGTGCTCTGCGGTTGTCCATTGCTTTGATAGAAAACCTTTATCATTTCCAATACTATCAAATTTTATTTTTAAATTAATTATTGATTTTAAATCCAAATGATCATGCCCAATAGAAGGTTGATATATTACTTTAAGATTTTTAGAGTTATTTAAAATATTTTTATCTATTTTTATTCTTGCATTTGGTATTAAAATATCAAATTTATGAATAATTTTTTCAAGTTTATTATATTCTAAATACTCATTTATTGTTACTTCAAAATTTTTGCTTAACAAATCAACTACTTTTGCAAATCTTTTAATTGGCGCAGTTACTAATAGTTTTGGTTTGATCATTAATTAGATATTTTGGTGAGCAAGCTTTAAAGCTATTTTTGATGTCTCTATTAAATTTGACTCAGAATAACCACCAATATGAGGTGTTGATACTACATCTCTTAATTTTAAAAGATTAAAAGAGTTTTTAATAGGTGGCTCATATTCTGTTACGTCAGTAATGTATTTTTTTAATTTACCTGATTTTAAAGCTAACATAATTTCTTTTTCATTTACTATTTCACCTCTACTGACATTAATTAAAATTGATTCTTTCATTTTAGAAAGTATTTTTTTATTAATTAAATGTCTCGTTTGATCATTGTTAGAAATTACTAAACAAATAATTTTATATTTTTTTATTAACTCTTCAATTTGTAAAGTTCTTTTTGCACCTAATTTTTCTAAACTATTTTTTTTTGATCTTGACCAATAACCAATTTTGAAACCTAAAAATTTCAATTTTGGAACTATACTATGAGCAATTTTACCAGCTCCTATCAAGCCTACTGGAAAGTTTTCAATATTATAACTAGGAATTCTCTGCCAATTTCCTTTTTTTGAATTATCATTATGTATGTGGATATTGAAAATAAATGATAAAATTTTTGTTAGTAATAATAAACTTACATCTTCAGATACTCTATTAGTTTTTATCTGATAGAGTTTTATACCTAATTGTTTTGCTAAATTTATATCTAAATTAGGCAACCCACCTCCAAATCTAATTACCGCATTAAGAGATGATAATTTATTTAAAGTATCATTTTTGATTACTTCTGATCCAATTATAGCAATATTACTATTTTTTAAAAATTTATAAATTTTATTTTGATCATTGGTTATACCTCCAACAAAATTATACTGATAATCATTATTAAAATATTTTATTAATTTTTTTTTAACTAATTTAGGTCCTATTGGAGTTATTATAATTTTTTTTTTCATATAGTTCTGCCCCCATCTACAAATATTGATTGACCAGTTACTGATTTGGGTACATCTAAACTAAAATATTTTATTACTTCTGAAATTTCATTTGGTGTCGAGAGTCTTTTTATTGGGGTATTTTTGATAATATTATTTTTTACCTTATCAAACCTATCTTTGGTAAATGGTGACCTCATAAGACCTGGATTAATGCTATTTATAATCATTTTACTTGCAAATTTTTTTGCATAAATATTACCCAATGTGTTAAGTGCACTTTTAGATGAAATATAGTGAATATTTGATGCATTTAATGTTTTTAATGAATTGCTTAAAATAGTGACAACCCTAATAGGTAAATAATTATTATCTAATTTAGAAAAAAAAGAAAAAATATTTGCAGAAGTTGCATAGTTTACTCTAAACAAACCTTCAACATTATTTGAATATTTAAGATTTTGTTCTAAAATAGTTTTTGCTGAATTAATAATTATACCTTTAATATTTGATAAATATTTTTTTAGATCAACTTCTAAAAAATTAATTAATTCATTTGGATTCTCTAAATTGACCTTAAATATTTTAATTTTTTTAAATTTAGAATATTTTTTTTTAGTTTGTGCATAGCTCTTATTAACAACAATTATAAGGGGGGTTCTATCAATTAAATTTTTTACTATTGCATTGCCAAGTGTGCCACTTCCACCAAATATAATTATCATCTTTTATTTATTTTTTTTGAAACTTTTTTTTCTGTTATCTTAATTTTTTTAGCAATTTTACTATTAATGAATGTGTCTATTGTTTTTTTAGTATCATAATTTTTTAATTCTTTTGCAAATTTTCCATTTTCGATTCTTTCAAGTTGAAGTTTAACTATTTTGTCCATATTTTTTTTCCAAACTCTTGAAATACTGGAAGCAACTCCAAATTGGCAAGTAGGAGAGGCGTTATTTTTAAATGCAGTATAAAGACCGTCACGACCCATCATTGTTCTAACATCTCCTAGTTCACCACTGTAATATAGTTCCAAGCATACTACTTCAGCAGGAAATCCTCTATTTACCAACTCTCTAAAGACAGACTGAACAGAGCCAAAAAAAATTGGCGCCATAACTTGCTCGATCATTAGATCTATTTTAGTTTCTTTATCGTAGGAGAGTTTAATCAGCCCACCTTTATCAAAACCCAATGATTTAACTAATTTATTTAAAATGTTTTGAGCTTTACCCGACACATTTCTGACTACATGAATGTAAGCCGGGACACCATGACCATCTGTATAATATTTTCTAATTTGCTCACCAGGTGACCTTGGAGCTATCATAAGAATATCAACGTTTTTAGGAATATTTTTTTTATTAAATGTAAGCCAATAACCATGAGCAAAAACAATACATGAATTTATTTGCAAATTTGGAATTATATTATTATTAATTATTCTCTCTTGAACTTCATCAGGTAAAAGAATCATAATTACTTTTGATTTTTTTACAGCATCTTTAATACTATAAACATGAAATCCATCTTTTTTTGCTTTTTTACTATATTTGTCATTAATATTTCCAATTACAATATCATGGCCTGAGTCTCTTAAATTTAAACTTTGTGCCCTACCTTGTATTCCGTAACCTAAAACTGCAATTTTCATTTTATTTTATTTTTTTTTATATAATTTTTTATTTTGTTTATATTATATTTTTTAACGTGTTTTCTCGGGTTTTTTGACATTAACATTGAGGCTAATTCTAAATCCATTGGTTCGTCAATATTAACTGTTTTTTCTCTAGGCATAATATATGCTAATGAATTAAGTGTGCCATATCTAACTTTTTTTTCTAACATATCTCTTCTCATACTATAAATTGACCCATTTCTTATATATGCTTTTGGTTTTAAATCTTGCCTCCTACTTTCTGCTATCTCTGGCAAACAAAAATCCCTTATTTTTCCTTTAACAATTTTCTTGATTCTAATTGGATGATGATCATCTAAATGCATAACAGATATAACTGAGTCTGATTTTTTTTTTATTTGGATCTCTAAAACGTTATCAATATCTTCATAAGTTTTAAAAGGATTAGTGCATAACAATTCGACGACAAAGTCATATTTAGTAGATTTTTTCTTTTCCATAATTTTTGTAGCATGTAAATTGCATTCAACTGGCTTGGAATTATCTTTTGATAAATATCTAGGTCTTAATATGGTATCTGATCCATAAAAATTAGAAATGCTATTTATAAATTCATCATCTGAAGAAACTACTACATCATTAATATATTTTGATTTTAATGCCTCAACAATAGTATAAGAAATTAATGGTTTGTTATCTAATAAACAAATATTTTTTAGAGGTATTGCCTTAGACCCACCTCTTGCTAATATTACAGCCAAGATATTTATATTTTTTTTATACATAAGATCAGTAAAATTAAATTATTTATATTTCCGCTTTTTCTGGCCTATCTCGATATGTGAACCTCCATTCATTTAAAGGATAAATACCAACTTTACCACCAACCATTTTACCTGCTCTCAAAACAGATGATGAAGTAACGCAGCCCAATCCATAAAGTGCTCTGAAAATTGGCTCTCTTTCATGACTAGGTCTATTTGAGACATTAAAAGGTTCGTAGTTGTCATCATCTTTTTTTAACCACATTTGATTATAATCTGTATAGGCCGGGAATACAGTGTCATAACCCATGTGTTGAGCATCAAAAATAAGTTTATCATAAATATTATCTGGTCTATTTATATATTGATAATTTATGTAAGTTAATAAATCTGGGAAAAAGGTTTGTTCTTCAATTTTATTAAGTATATTTTTCATTAAAAGATTTAAGTCTATATTTTGATTATTAATTATTTCTTTTCTATTAATCCAATAATGATTTTCACTAACAATTTCTTTTTCATTTGAAATAATATAAATTCTTTTTAAATATTTTGATTTTTTTAAGTCTTCTAAAGTGTTTAAAAAAAGGTCATAATATTTTGTATTTTTTTTTAAATTTATTTCAACAGGTATCACTGCTGCAACATTTATTTCTTCTGGTTTTAATGTTTTAGGTAGATCTTCAAAAGTTTCAGCATCAACTTTATTAATTATTGAAGCAACACCTTTAGCTCTTATTTTTTCATTTTCTTTATGAAGCCCATGATAATGATAAACAGCTGCGTCAGGCTCATATATTATTTGATAGTTATCATTTATAACTTTTTTACCCCATACACGATCTTCAATATTGGAAACACTTTCATCAAATGAATATTTTTCTAAAATAGATCGTGGAATAATACTATTAGCGTTATGAAAAAAATAATCTTTTTTTTGAATTCTTTTATCTTGTCCAAAAACAATTAACAAATCTCTTTTGTCGATAGGTTTTGTAAATGAAAGAGGTAATTGCCTTCCATAAACCCCAGCTAAATTATCATTATCCTTAAAATTTTTGACTAAATTATCAAGCCAATAATTATCCTTAGGTATACAATGAGCTGACAAGCATACCACATAGAAGCCCTCAGACTCTTTGATTCCTAAATTTAGAGCTTTTCCTGGTTTAAAATTTTCTATTGTTATAATCTTTTTAATTTTATATCTTTTTGCTATTTCAACAGTGTGGTCAGTACTATTGTTATCAACAATTATAACTTCAAAATTTTTATAATTTTGATTAAAAACCATGCCGAGACACTTACCAATCCATGCCTCTTCGTTTTTTGTTCTGATAACAATTGAAATTTTTTTCATTAAAAATTAATTTTCAAGCATTTTATAAGTAATTAATTCATTAGCTTTTATTTTTTTTAAAACTTTTTTTCCCAAGACTTTGTGAGCATCGATATAAGGTATCCCTGTGCCTGGGTTGCGATAAGCAATCATGCTATCGTCTAATATACTGCCTTCATCAATTTCAGAGATTGAAACCATTGAAACATGGTATTTATGTCTTGTTACCCACTCATTTTCTAAGATATTTTTATTTCCATTTCCAATTATTTTCTCAAGTGACCTAATTTCAGCTATCATATTTTTTAATTCGATTGGTTCTAAAGAAATTTTATGATCAAACCCTGGTAATGATTTATCGAGCGTATAGTGTCTTTCTATAATTTTAGCACCTCTTGAAACTGCTGCAAGTGTAGGTAAAAAACCCAATTCGTGACCAGAATAACCGGTTACTAAATCATATCTTTTTTTTAGAACATCAACCATAGAAATATTACAATCACTTAAAGGTGTTGGATATGAAGATACACAGTGTAAAACAGCTAAAGGGGAATTATTTTTTTTAAAAATTTGGACAGCTTTATCAATTTCATCAAAATTAGACATACCAGTCGATAAAATGGATGGAATTTTATCATTAGCTATTTTTTCAAGTAATTTATAGTTAGTAAGACTATGACTTGCTAATTTAATAATATTTACTCCAATTGCTTTTAAGATCTCATATGCTTTTATGTCAAAAGCAGTTACTATAAAATCTAATTTTCTAGCAAGACTATAATTTTGCAGTTCTTTGTATTGATTTTCATTAAATTCAAGATAGTTTCTTATTTCTCTATATGTGCTTCCAAATTCTGGAAATCTATCATCTTTTGCATCTAAAGTATTATTGGTTGCAAGCTCTTCAACTGTTCTTTTTTGAAATTTAACTGCATCAGCTCCTGATTCATGAGCTAAATCTATTAATTTTTTTGCAATTTCCATAGAGCCATTATGATTTAATCCCGCCTCTGCAATTACATAACAACTATTTTTTTGTTTAAGAAAATTATAATCTGACATTTTTTATAAAGTTATGGTTATATTATTATTATTTAATATATTCTTTAAGTCAAAAATTACATTATTTTTTTTACAGTAATTTAGAATTTTATTTATTTTAATTTTTTTAAAAATATCATGCTTTACAGATATAATTATAGCATCATAGTAATTTTTTCTAATTTTTTTAATCGTATAAGTTTTTATTATTTTTTTACACTCACTATCATCTACCCATGGGTCATAAACATCTACTTTCATATTTTTTTCTAATAATTTATTATATATATTGATTGATTGTGAGTTTCTTAAATCGGGACAATTTTCTTTAAATGTTAATCCCATTAATAAAATTTTTGCATTTTTAACTTTTATATGCTTTTTTTTTAAATTATTTAAAAAAGTTGAAATGACAAAATATTTCATTTTGTTATTTAATTTTCTTCCAGCTAATATTATTTTGGGTTTATAACCTAATTTTTCAGATTTATATGTTAAGTAATAAGGATCTACACTAACACAATGCCCCCCTACTAATCCCGGCTTAAATGGCATAAAATTCCATTTAGTCTCAGCTGCTTTTAATACTTCATTTGTACTAATCTTTAACTTGCTGCATATTATGGAAATTTCGTTCATTAAGGCAATATTTATATCCCTTTGAGTATTTTCAATTACCTTAGCAGCTTCAGCAACCATGATATTGCTTGTTTTAAAAGTGCCTGCTTTGATAATTTTTTTATATAAATTATTAATGTTATTAGTAGTTGCACTAGTTGAGCCTGAAACTATTTTTGTTATCTTAGTCAATGTTCTTTTTTTATCTCCAGGGTTAATTCTCTCAGGGCTATATCCACAATAAAATTGTTTATTATATTTTAAGCCTGAATGTTTTTCTAAAATAGGAACACAAACCTCTTCAGTTGTTCCTGGATAAACAGTAGATTCATATATAACTATATCTCCGATCTTTAGATTCTTTGAAACTGTTATTGTGGCTTTCTTAATAAAACTCAAATCTGGTTTATTATTTTTATTTATAGGAGTAGGTATTGTAATAATGTAATAATTACATTTATTTAAATCAAGCTTATTGGAAGTAAAATTAATTTTTTTTGAGGATTTAATTTGGTTAAATTCTAGCTCTAAAGTCCTATCAAATCCTTTCTGAAGTTCTGAAATTCTTTTTTTATTTATATCAAACGCAACAATTTCATAAAATTTTCCAAATTCAATAGCAAGGGGAAGCCCTACATATCCCATACCAATTATTCCTATTAAATTTCTTTTTTTTGTCATAGTTATGCTTGTTTAGTACAATTATTGAAAGTTGGCAATGCTCCGCACTTAAGGTGAAACCCTTCTTTTAATATTTATTAAGATCAAATTCTAAATAATATGATCTATAGAACTATAGGGAGTTATTATTTTATGCTCTCTCCCCAAAAATTCGATTAATACTTGTGCATTATCTTTGCAAATTTTATTTAAAAAACTACCCTTAAAATTACGAATACTTCTATTATTAATTTTAATTTTTTGACCTTGAGTAAATCTTGAATAATTAATAAAACCTTCATTATTTTCAGTAGATTTCAGTTTTTTAATAACTTCATCACTTAATTTTTGAGGTAGTCCAGTTTTATTTTTTATATAATCAGAAACACCTCTCATTGTTTTTATTTTAACAAACATTTCTTGGTGTGAAGTTTTAACAAATAAATATCTTGGGAATAGTGGGTAGATTTTTTCAATAATTTTTCTGGCATGATTTACTGTTCTTTTATATTTAGGAAAATATACATCCAAACCTGATTCTTTAATCTGTTTTAAAACTAAATTTTCCATTCTGTAATTAGTATATACACAAACCCAATTTAAATTTTTACTCATCAAGCTCTTTCTTTAATTGATCATATTCTCTCATTTTTTGTTTCATAAAATTTAGTGTTAATTTTTTTTTTTCAAGAATACCTCTTGGGGTAAGTAAATAAAGGTATTCGAATTTTTTTTTATTTTTTTTAAAATTATTTATTTTTATGAAACCTTTTTGTTTAAGAGCTATCAAACAATAGTTTATTTTTCCAAGACTAATATTTAATTGTTCTGCAAGCTTTCTTTGGGATATAGAAGAATCTTTTTTGATTTCTCTCAGAATATTTAAAAAGTCAGAATTTCTATTTATATCTTTCATGTTCAAAATATGAACACTTAATGTACAAAATTTGTACAGTAAAGATAAAAATGTAAATTCCTGGCAACGACCTACTCTCCCATGCCTTAAGACATAGTACCATCGGCGCTAACAGCTTTCACGATCGAGTTCGGGATGGGATCGGGTGTTAATCTGTTGCTATTGTCACCAG
>MDTG01044724.1_pt1 | contig 61669 bp, 54 predicted proteins | sample 811421 | NCBI WGS metagenome assembly MDTG01 (sample SAMN05326645, study PRJNA326480) | marine metagenome | isolation source: seawater | place: Pacific Ocean: South East | collected 2011
CCTGCCGCCACGCGCTATCCGACACGCGAAGGGACCCAACATGACAACCGTCGATCCGAATTTCACTGCCGGGGCCGAGCGCGAGGCGCGCCGCGCCCGTCTGTTCACCCGCATCAACACCGCCGACAAGTGGCTGGGCGTCCTCGGACTGGCCTGGGTCACGCCGATCCTCAAGGCCGCCGCCGGTGACAGCCCGCGCGCGCAGGTCAAGGAAATCTGGCGCCTGCTTGTCGTGCCGCTTCTGGCGATCGCCGCCTTCCTGCTGCTCTGGGCCACGCTCGCGCCGAAGGTGCAGACCTCGCTCGGCGCCGTGCCCGGACCCGCGCAGGTCTGGGAAGAGACCGTCAACCTGCACCAGGACGCCGTGGCCAAGGCCGTCAAGCAGGAGAAGTTCGAGCAGATGGTGGCCACGCGCAACCAGAAGCTCATCGACGCCGGCCGCGCCGACGAGGTGAAGGACATCGCCTATACCGGGGCGCCGAGCTACTACCAGCAGATCTGGACCTCGATCCAGACGGTGTTCTTCGGTTTCCTCGTCGCCACCGCCGTGGCGGTGCCGCTGGGCATCGCGGCGGGCCTGTCGCCCACCGCCAATGCCGCGATCAACCCGCTGGTGCAGATCTTCAAGCCGGTCTCGCCGCTGGCGTGGCTGCCCATCGTCACCATGATCGTCTCGGCGGTCTACGCCACCAACGACGGGCTGTTCTCCAAGTCGTTCCTGATCTCGGCCATCACCGTGACGCTCTGCTCGCTCTGGCCGACGCTGATCAACACCGCGCTGGGCGTGGCGTCGATCGACAAGGACCTGGTGAACGTCTCGAAGGTGCTCAAGATGACCACCTGGACCAAGATTACCAAGCTGGTGCTGCCCAGCGCCCTGCCGCTGATCTTCACCGGCCTGCGGCTCTCGCTCGGCGTGGGCTGGATGGTGCTCATCGCCGCCGAGATGCTGGCACAGAACCCCGGTCTCGGCAAGTTCGTCTGGGACGAGTTCCAGAACGGCAGCTCTTCCTCGCTCGCCAAGATCATGGTCGCCGTCTTCACCATCGGCATCATCGGCTTCCTCCTCGACCGGGTGATGTACGCGCTGCAATCGCTCTTCACCTTCTCGAACAACCGGTGAGCGCCATGGGTATCCTGACATTCGACAACGTCTCGAAGACCTTCGGCACCGGCACCCACGCGACCGACGTGCTGAAGCGCATCGACCTCGACGTGGAAGAAGGCGAGTTCCTCGTGATCCTCGGCTTCTCCGGAACCGGCAAGACCACCCTCATCAACCTGATGGCCGGGCTCGAGCAGCCCACGCAGGGGCAGGTGAGCTTCAAGGGCAAGCCGGTCACCGGGCCTGGCCCCGAACGCGGCGTGATCTTCCAGAGCTACTCGCTGATGCCGTGGCTGACGGTTGGGGGCAACGTGGGGCTCGCGGTCGACACCGTGTTCCCGTCGCTGCCCCGGGCCGAGCGCGCAGCAAAGGTCGCGCATTACGTCGACATGGTGGGTCTCAGCCATGCCGCGGGCCGGCGCCCGGCCGAGCTGTCGGGCGGGATGCGCCAGCGGGTGAACGTCGCCCGGGCGCTCGCCATGAATCCCGAGGTGCTGCTGCTCGACGAGCCGCTCTCGGCGCTCGACGCGCTGACCCGGGCCAACCTCGCCGACGAGATCGAGGCGATCTGGGAGGCCGACAAGAAGACCTGCGTGCTGATCACCAACGACGTGGACGAGGCGATCGTCCTCGCCGACCGGATCGTCGCGCTGAACCCCGACGGCACGCTCGGCGCCGAGTTCCGCGTGTCCATCCCGCGTCCGCGTGACCGGATGGCGATGAACAGCGACGAGACCTTCAAGCGTCTGCGCGCCGAGGTCACCGGCTACCTGATGGACGTCGGTATCGAGGCCAAGGTCGAGGGCGCCCGCCTGTTGCCGGACGTGACGCCGATCCACGGCGTGCCAGCGGCGGTGCGGGACGCGCAGCAGGGGCTGATCGACGAGCGCTTCCTCGACTTCAGCCAGCTGCACAAGGTCTACCCGACCCCCAAGGGGCCGCTGACCGTGGTCGAGGATTTCAACCTCAAGGTCGACCGGGGCGAATTCATCAGCCTCATCGGGCATTCCGGCTGCGGCAAGTCGACGGTGCTGACGATGGCCGCCGGTCTCAACGGCATCTCGAAGGGCGCGATCAAGCTCGACGGCCGCCACGTCGAGGGGGCCGACCCCGAGCGCGCCGTGGTGTTCCAGTCGCCGAACCTGTTCCCGTGGCTCAGCGCCCGCGAGAACTGTGCCATCGGCGTCGACAAGGTCTATCCCCGTGCCTCGCGGGCAGAGCGGCAGGACGTGGTGGAATACTACCTCGAGCGGGTCGGGCTTGCCGACGCGATGGACCGGCCCGCCTCGGACATGTCGAACGGCATGCAGCAGCGGGTCGGCATCGCGCGGGCCTTTGCCCTGTCGCCGAAGCTGCTGCTGCTGGACGAGCCCTTCGGCATGCTCGACAGCCTCACCCGCTGGGAGTTGCAGGAGGTGCTGATGGAGGTCTGGAGCCGGACCAAGGTCACCGCGATCTGCGTCACCCATGACGTCGACGAGGCGATCCTGCTGGCGGACCGCGTGGTGATGATGACCAACGGCCCGCAGGCCACCATCGGCAAGATCACCAACGTCGATCTGCCGCGCCCGCGCACCCGCAAGGCGCTGCTCGAACATCCCGATTACTACGCCTACCGGCAGGACGTGCTCGATTTCCTCGAGGAATACGAGCACGGGGCCAGACCCCGCGCCGGCGCAACCCCGAAACCGAAACCCCAGGCCCTGGCTGCGGAGTGAAGGACATGAAACAGAAACTGGTCATCATCGGCGCCGGCATGGCATCCGGCCGCGTGATCGAGCACCTGGCGGAAACCGCGCCCGATGCCTACGAGATCACGCTCTTCAACGCCGAGCCGCGCGGCAACTACAACCGCATCATGCTGTCTCCGGTTCTCTCGGGCGAGAAGACCTACGAAGAGATCGTCACCCATGACGCCGCCTTCTACGAGGCGGCCGGCGTGACCTGCCGCTTCGGCGAGAAGGTCAGCGGCATCGACCGCGACGCGAAGGTGGTGCACGGCGAGAACGGCCCGGTCTCCTACGACAAGCTCGTGATCGGCACCGGCTCGGTGCCGTTCATGATCCCGCTCCCGGGGCATGACCTCGACGGGGTGATCGCCTACCGCGATCTCGAGGACACGCATCGCATGATGGGCATGGGCGCGGGCAAGCGCGTCGTGGTCATCGGCGGCGGTCTTCTCGGGCTCGAGGCGGCCGCCGGCATGGCCGCACGCGGCGCCGAGGTCACCGTGGTGCACATCATGGGCCACCTGATGGAGCGCCAGCTCGACGAGGCCGCGGGCTACCTGCTCAAGAAGTCGCTCGAGGAAAAGGGCATCACCGTCCGCCTTCAGGCGAACTCGAAGCAGATCCTCGGGAAAGACGGCCGCGTGACGGCGCTCGAACTCGACGACGGCACCGCGCTGCCCTGCGACCTGCTCGTCATGGCCGTGGGCATCCGCCCCAACGTGGCGCTCGCCAAGGACGCCGGCCTTGCGGTCGGGCGCGGCATCCACGTGGATGACCAGATGATCACCTCCGACGAGGATGTCTTGGCGGTCGGCGAATGCGTCGAGCACCAGGGCGCGGTCTTCGGCCTTGTCGCGCCGCTCTACGACCAGGCCAAGGTCGCGGCGCAGACGCTCATGGGTCAGGAGGCGGCCTTCGTGCAGAAGAGCCTCTCGACCAAGCTCAAGGTCACCGGCTGCGACCTGTTCAGCGCCGGCGACTTCTCCGAGGGCGAGGGCCGCGAGGATATCGTCTTCCGCGATCCGTCGCGCGGGGTCTACAAGCGGCTGGTGATCGAGGGCGACCGGCTGGTCGGCGCGGTCATGTACGGCGACACCGCCGACGGCTCGTGGTTCTTCGGGCTGATCAAGGACGGCACTCCGGTCGCCGACATGCGCGAGACGCTGATCTTCGGCCCGGCCTACCAGGGAGGCGCCCAAGCGGACCCTCTGTCAGCCGTTGCAGCCTTGCCGCCTGAGGCGGAAATCTGTGGCTGCAACGGCATCTGCAAGGGCACCATCGTCGACGCCATCGCCGGCGGGGCGGGCGATCTCGGCGCGGTGCGGGCGAAGACCAAGGCCAGCGCCTCCTGCGGGACATGCACCGGGCTGGTGGAACAGCTGCTGCAGGTGACGCTGGGCGATGCCTTCCAGATGCCCGCCGCGCAGCCCGTCTGCGGCTGCACCGACCTCTCGCACGAGGACGTTCGGCGGCTCATCAAGTCGCAGGAGCTGAAATCGCAGCCCGCCGTCTGGCAGGAGCTGGGCTGGAAGACGCCGAACGGCTGCCACGTCTGCCGTCCGGCGGTGAACTTCTACCTGCTGGCGGATTGGCCGCTCGAATACCGTGACGACCCGCAGAGCCGGTTCGTCAACGAGCGCAAGCACGCCAACATCCAGAAGGACGGCACCTTCAGCGTGGTGCCGCGCATGTGGGGCGGGATCACCAACCCTGCCGAGTTGCGTGCCATCGCCGACGCGGCCGAGAAATACGACGTGCCGACGGTCAAGGTCACCGGTGGCCAGCGGATCGACCTGCTGGGCGTCCGGGGCGAGGACCTGCCGCACATCTGGGCCGACCTCAACCGCGCGGGGCTGGTCTCGGGGCATGCCTATTCCAAGGGGCTGCGCACGGTGAAGACCTGCGTCGGCAGCGATCACTGCCGCTTCGGCACGCAGGATTCCACCGGTCTCGGGATCAAGCTGGAAAAGGCGCTCTGGGGATCGTGGACGCCGCACAAGGTCAAGCTCGGGGTCAGCGGCTGCCCGCGTAACTGCGCCGAGGCGACCTGCAAGGACGTGGGCATCGTCTGCGTGGACAGCGGCTACCAGGTCGGTGTCGGCGGTGCGGCGGGCATGGACGTGCGCGAGACCGAGCGGCTCGTCGATGTCGCCTCGGAGGAGGAGGCCATCGCCGTGACGGTCGCCTTCGTGCAGCTCTACCGCGAGAACGCCAAATACCTCGACCGACCCTACAAGTGGCTGGGCAAGGTCGGTCTCGACTGGGTGCGCGAGCGGGTCATGGACCCGGTCGAACGCCAGCGGCTCGTCGATGCGTTCGAGCTGTCCCAATCCATTTACCGCAAGGACCCATGGGCCGAACACGCCGCCAAGCCGCGCGCCTACGCCCCCCTTGCCGATCTCACCCTGGAGGCCGCGGAATGAGCTGGATCGACATTGCTGCCATCGCCGACATCCCCGAGCGCGGGGCGCGCGTGGTCAAGACACCGGTGGGCTGCATCGCGCTGTTCCGGACCGGCGAGGCCGAGGTATTTGCGGCCTCCAACAGCTGCCCGCACAAGGGCGGGCCGCTGGCCGAGGGCATCGTGCACGGGCAGAAGGTGACCTGCCCGCTGCACAACTGGGTGTTCGACCTCAACACCGGCGAGGCGCTGGGCGAGGATGCCCGCATCGCCACCTACCCGGTGCGGATCGAGGCCGGACGGGTGCTGCTCGACGGCATGGCTGTCGGCAAGCGGAGCGCCGCGTGATGGACGGCGGCGCCTTTCCCGAAACCTGCTCGACCTGTCCCTACTGCGGGGTGGGATGCGGTGTGCTGCTGCGTCCCGACGGCAAGGGTGGGCTCGCGGTGCGCGGCGATCCCACGCACCCGGCGAACCGGGGTCGGCTCTGCTCCAAGGGCTCGGCACTGGCCGAGACCGTGGGCCTCGAGGGGCGGCTGCTCGCGCCGCGCGTCCATGGCCGCGAAACCGGCTGGGACGAGGCGCTGGGTCTGGTCGCCGACCGCTTCCGCGAGACCATCGCGCAACACGGGCCCGACAGCGTCGGCTTCTACGTCTCCGGCCAGCTGCTGACCGAGGACTACTACATCGCCAACAAGCTGATGAAGGGTTTCATCGGCTCGGCCAACATCGACACGAACTCGCGGCTCTGCATGGCCTCGACCGTGGCGGGCCATCGCCGCGCCTTCGGCACCGACACCGTGCCGGGCACCTACGAGGACCTCGAAGAGGCCGACCTCGTGGTGCTGGTGGGCTCGAACCTCGCCTGGTGCCACCCGGTGCTGCACCAGCGGCTCCTGGCAGCCCGCAAGGCGCGCGGCACGAAGGTGGTGGTGATCGACCCGCGCCGCACCGCGACCTGCGACGGCGCCGACATGCACCTCGCGCTTGCCCCGGGCAGCGACGTCGCGCTGTTCAACCGGCTTCTCGTCGCGCTTTACGAGGGCGGGGCGCTCGACAAGGCGTTCCTGCGCAACACCGAGGGCTTCGACGCCGCGCTCAAGGCCGCCTTTGCGGATGACGCCGGGGTGACGGGCCTTTCGGAGGCCGAGATCGAGAAGTTCTGCCGCCTCTGGATGGGGACCGAGAAGGTCGTCACCGTCTTCAGCCAGGGGGTCAACCAGTCCTCCAGCGGCTCCGACAAGGTCAACGCCATCCTCAACTGCCACCTCGCCACGGGGCGGATCGGCAAGCCCGGGATGGGGCCGCTGTCGGTCACCGGCCAGCCCAACGCCATGGGCGGGCGCGAGGTCGGCGGACTTGCCAACATGCTGGCCTGCCATCTCGACCTCGAGAACCCCGACCACCGCGTGGCGGTGCGCGACTTCTGGCAGGCGCCGGCCATGCCCGAGGCTCCAGGCCTCAAGGCCGTCGACATGTTCCGGGCCGCGGGCGACGGGCGCATCAAGGCGCTCTGGATCATCCACACCAACCCGGCGGTTTCGATGCCCGACGCGGATGCCGTGCGCGACGCGATCGGGGCCTGCGCGTTCACCGTGGTCAGCGACATCACGGGGGCAACCGACACCGCGCGGCTCGCGGACGTGCTTCTGCCGGCCGCTGGCTGGGGCGAGAAGGACGGCACCGTCACCAACTCGGACCGCACGATCAGCCGCCAGCGTGCCGTTCTCTCGGCGCCCGGCGAGGCACGGCCCGACTGGGAGATCCTTGCCGAGGTCGGGCGGCGCATGGGCTATGGCCGTGCCTTCGACTACGCGACCCCGGCCGAGATCTTCCGCGAATACGCGACGCTCTCGGGCATCGCCGGCCGCTTCGGGCGGGACTTCGACATCTCGGGCCTCGCGGCGTTGAGCGATGCGGACTACGACGCGATGCTGCCCACGCGCTGGCCTGTCGCGGCCAAGCGGCAGGGCGGGCGGTTCTTCGGCGACGGTGACTTCTTTCACGCGGACGGAAAGGCGCGGCTGCTGCCGGTCGCCCACCGTGCCCCGGCGGCGAAGACCGCGCCGCGCTTTCCCTTCCGGCTGAACACGGGCCGGGTGCGGGACCAGTGGCACACGATGACCCGCACCGGCCTCAGCCCGCGCCTGTCGGCGCATCTGGCCGAGCCCTTCCTCGAGATCCACCCCGATGACGCGCGGGCGCAGGGCATCGAGGCGGCCGACCTCGTGACGGTCACAAGCCCCAATGGGCGCGCGATCCTGCGGGCGCGGATCACCGATGCGGTGAAGCCCGGGCAGGTCTTCGCGCCGATGCACTGGACCGGGGAGACCGCGCCCTCGGCCCGGATCGACGCGCTGGTGCCGCCGGTCGTCGACCCGGTCTCGGGACAGCCCGAGAGCAAGGCGAGCGTGGTCGCGGTGGCGCCGTTCCGGGCCGCGTGGTTCGGCTTCGCGGTCTCCTGCGCCGAGATGCAGCCGCAGGCCGCCTACTGGGCGCGGATGCGCACCCGGACAGGCTGGCGCGCGGAGCTCGCGGGCGATGCGCTGCCGCAGGACTGGGAGGCCGAGGCGCGCCGCCTGTTCGGCTTGCCCGAGGCCCAGGCGACCGCCTTCGTCGACGCCGCGCGCGGCATCGCCCGCGTCGCGCTGGTGCAGGACGGGCGGCTCATGGCAGCGCTCTTCGTGGCGCCCGAGCCGGTGGCGGTGATGCGCGACTACCTCGCCGGACTGCCCGGAGAGGAGGCGCCCGACGTACTCTCCGGCCGGCCGCCGGCCGACATGCCCGACCCGGGACCGGTGCTCTGCTCGTGCTTCAACGTCGGCGTCAACACCATCCTGCGCGCCATCGAGAGCGACGGGCTGATGACCGTCGACGCGGTCGGTGCGGCGCTTCAGGCCGGCACCAATTGCGGTTCCTGCCAGCCCGAGATCGCGGCACTTCTTAGCCGCGTCCAGCTTCGCGAGGCGGCGGAATGAGCCTTGCGACCCATGTCCGTACGCTCGGGCGCGGTCCGGGCCGGTCGCGCTCGCTCACGCGGGAAGAGGCCGCCGAGGCCATGGCGCTGATGCTCGACGGTGCCGCGCCCGAGGCGGTTGGGGCGCTGCTCATGCTGCTGCGAATGAAGGGCGAGACGGCGGACGAGATCGCGGGCTTCGCCGAGGCCGCGCAGGCAGCGCTGCCGGAGGTGGGGCCCGTCGACCTGGACTGGCCGAGCTATGCCGCCGGGCGCACGCGCGGGGCGCCGTGGTTCCTGCTGTCGGCGCAGCTGGTCGCACAGAGCGGGCGTCGCGTGCTCATCCATGGCTGGAACGGCGCGGACGGGCAGGTGCGGCGCGGGCTCGACCATCTCGGCATCCCGGTCGCCGCCCATGCCGGCGATGTGCGGCCTCTGCTTGATCGCCACGGCATCGCCTACCTGCCGCTCGAGACCGCCCACCCGGCGCTGTTCGCGCTGCTTTCGCTGCGCGACACGCTCGGCCTGCGCTCCTGCATCAACACCGTCTGCCGGATGCTGAACCCGGGCCGCTCCGGTGCCAGCGTGCAGGGCGTCTTTCATCCGTCCTACCGGCTGCTGCAGGCGGATGCGGCGGCGCGTCTGGGCTGGCGGCAGCTGTCGGTCATCAAGGGCGGCGGCGGCGAGTTCGAGCGCAACCCGGCCAAGGCGATGGATGCCTTCGGCCTGCGCGACGGCACGCTCTGGCAGCAGAGCCTGTCGCCGCTCATCGACGAGACGCGACGGCTCTCGGAAAGCGCCGTCGGCCTTGCCGCGCTCCGCGAGGGGGCCGATGCGCCGTTCGAGCAGCGGATCGTCCTCGGCACCGCCGCACTTGCCCTCGCCACCGCCGGTGAGCCGGCGCCCATGACAACCGCTCGCGCCCTCTGGGATGGGCGCGCCCGCAGCAACGCGGCCTGAGAGGCCCGCCAGAAAGGACCGTGCCATGAGTCGTCTTCCGATGGATCTTCATCTCGACCGAACCACCGCTCAGCCCGGAAAGCGGGGCCGTATCGTTCTGGTTGGCGCCGGCCCCGGCGCGCGTGACCTGCTGACCCTGCGCGCGGTGCAGCGCCTGCAGGAGGCCGACGTCGTCTTCTTCGACCGGCTCGTCGAGGACGATGTGCTGGATCTCGCCCGCCCCGAGGCCGAGCGCGTCTTCGTCGGCAAGCACGTCGGCGCGCACAGCTGGCCGCAGGAGCGGATCAACGCGGTGATCGTCGCGGCGGCGCTCGCGGGCCGCAACGTGGTGCGCCTCAAGTCCGGCGATCCCGGCATCTTCGGACGTGCCACCGAAGAGCTCGACGCCGCCCGTGCCCATGGCATCGATGTCGAGATCGTCCCCGGCGTGACCGCGGCCTGCGCCGCCGCGGCGGCCATGGGCCAGAGCCTTACCGAGCGCGGCCGCAGCGATACGCTGGTACTCGCCACCGGCACGGGCTCGGCCGAGAACCCGCTGCCCGATTGCGTGCGCCATGCCGCGCCCGGGACCACCACCGTCTTCTACATGTCGGTGCGGCAGGCGCGGCGGATCACCGACGCGCTGCTGCAAAAGGGGCTGCCGGCGGACGCCGAGATCGGCATCGCCGCCGAGGTCGCCAAGCCGGACCAGTGGCTCGACCGCTGCCATCTCGCGGATCTGCCCGAGGCGCTCGCCCGCAACCACGTGAAGGGCTGCGCCGTCATCCTCGCCACCTGGCCGGCTGGCACGCCGGAGGGCACCGCGACGACGCCGGTCCGGGCCGAGGCAGGCGCCACGACCGGCGCAAGGCACACGGTCGGCGCCTGATCTCGCGAGATCGTGGAGGCCGGGCAGGGGCGCTGCGTTGCTTCCTGAGTAGGGCCACGCCCCTCCCTCCAGCGAGGGGGCGCGCCCGGCGGCTGCCTTAGCCGCGCGACGAGCCGCGCAGCAGCTCCGCGAGGTCGGGACGGTCGAGCAGCCTTTCCCGCACCTCGAGGTCGCCGTGATCGCTGCGCCCGTGATCCGGCATGAGGTCTCCCAGTTCTTCGGGCAGTGCCGCGCGGGTGCGCGTGTCGACCAGCATCGACTCCGCCGCGATGCCCTCGGCAAAGACGATCTGGTGGTGATCGAAGAGCATCTGGTAATAATCGACGAAGCCGCCGGTCAGCTGCCGGATGCCGTCGCCGTTCACCAGGTGCCGCGCCTTCACCAGCACCTCGGCGCGGCCCGCGCCGAGCCGGTCCTCACGCTGGTAGATGAACAGCCGGTGGTCGGGGCTCACGAGCAGATCGCCCGAGTTGTTCAGCACGCCCGCGCGGATGAGCACCGGAGCAAAGGCGCCCACCGCGCGCACTGTGTGGTGGCCGATCCAGCGCAGCGGCTGCGGGCCGTCGTCGCGGGTCAGCACCCGGTCTCCGACGCGTAGCGCCTCGACGGGGCGCTGCGCCCCCGAGGCCAGCGTGATCATCGTGCCGCGGGTGAAGGACACACAGGCGACGCGGGCAAAGACCTGCAGCGGGTCGTCCCGGCTTACCCCGACGAGCGCATAGTCGCGGCGCGCCGACATCTCTCCGAGCGGCAGCAGCAGCACCTCGGCCACCGCACCCTCGGGGTCGGTCTCGACGAGGATCAGCGCCTCGGTGGTCGCGCCATCGCCGGACATGAAGGTGACGACGCAGTCGAGATGCAGATCGGCGCCCGGCTGCCCGACCTCGCTGTCGGGCGCGACGCTGAACGGAGGCGTGCTCGTCGGATAGAGCGACAGCCGCCGCATCACCGCCACCGGTGACAGGCGGTAGATGTCGTCGGGCACGAGATCCTCGGCGATGCCGATGCCGTCGCCGAGGTTCGCACCGTTGACCACCCGGATCTGCTCGGCGCGGTAGACGCGCACGCTGTGCGCCGAACGAAAGGGGCCGGTCTCGCTCATGGTGCTGTCGTTGCGCCTTCTGTCGCTGTCGTCTGATGCGGGTGTCCGGATCGACCGGGCAGTGCGCGTGCCGATGGAACTGCCCGCAGCTTGCGCCATGCCCGGAGAGGAAACACCGTCCCCCCATTGTAAGCCAGCGGAATGTGTCATCTTATGGGGACGCCCGTGGCCTTTTCAGGGCCGCGAAAGACACGCCGGAACAGGGAGATCGACCGCATGGATCTGAATATCGCCGGGAAGCGCGCGCTCGTCTGCGCCTCGTCGAAGGGGCTGGGCCGGGGCTGCGCCGAGGCGCTGGCCGAAGCCGGCTGCGCGCTGGTGATGAACGCCCGCAGCGCCGGTCCGCTCGAGGCCGCGGCCAAGGAGATCAGCGCCGCCCATGGCGTCGAGGTCACCGCCGTCGCCGCCGACATCGTCGACCCGGCCGGACGTGCCGAAGTGCTCGAAGCGGCCGGCGCGGTCGACATCCTCGTGACCAACGCCGGGGGCCCGCCGCCGGGCTACTGGACCGACTGGGACCGTGACGACTTCATCGACGCGCTCGACGGCAACATGCTGACGCCGATTGCCCTCATGCAGGCGCTGGTGCCGGGCATGATCGAGCGCGGCTGGGGCAGGGTGGTCAACATCACCTCGCGCTCGGTCAAGGCGCCGCTGCTGCCGCTGGGGCTCTCGAACAGCGCCCGCGCCGGCCTCACCGGGTTCACGGCCGGCACCTCGCGCCAGATCGCCTCGAAGGGCGTCACCATCAACAACCTGCTGCCCGGCGTGCATGACACCGCCCGCATCGACCAGATGGACGACGCCATGGCCGAACAGCAGGGCATCAGCCGCGAGGACGCCCGCCGCATCCGCGCCGAGGGCATCCCTGCCGGCCGCTACGGCGACCCGGGCGAATTCGGCAAGATGTGCGCCTTCCTCTGCTCGGACCACGCGGGCTACATCGTCGGCCAGAACATCGTGCTCGACGGCGGCGAGACCTTTGCGACCATCTGACCGCAAGCCGCTGCCCGCGCGCGGTCCCGGGCTTTCTTCTGGCCGGAAATATCCCGGGGGAGACGCGCAGCGACGGGGGCAGCGCCCCCGAACCTGCTGGAATGCCGATGGCACGCGGTCCTGACGGCAAGGGCGGCGGCGCGGGTTTCTCGCTGGCCGACCAGCTCTTCAACGTGGACACGTCGGGGCGGATCGCGCAGGAACATGCCGTGCTTCCGGGGTTCGACCCAGAGCGGTTCCTCGCGGAGGTGCTGCCCCGTTTCGAGGGGCTCGGCATCCACGCGCGGCTCGACGTGCTCGCCGACGGGCTCGAGGCGCAGCTTCCCCGCGACTTCCCCGCCATGGCCGAGGCGCTCGTGGCCGCCATGCCGCCGCCGCTCGACCCCACGCGCCGCGACGACGACTTCGGCCGCTTCGTGCACGCGGTGCCCGGCGTGTTGGCGGTGCGCCACGGGATGGATCAGCCCGAGCGCGCGCTCGACCTGCTGCACGCGGCCACGCAGCGGTTCTCGATGGAATACGCCATCCGGCCCTTCCTCAACCGCTGGCCCGACGCGGTCTTCGACAGGCTCGACCGCTGGGCCGGGGACTCACATTACCACGTCCGCCGGCTCGTCTCCGAGGGCACCCGCCCGCGTCTACCGTGGGGCACGGGGCTGCGCATCGACCCGTTGCGACCGCTGCCACTTCTGGACAGGCTGCACGCCGATCCGACACGCTTCGTGACCCGCTCGGTGGCGAACCACCTCAACGACCTGTCAAAGATCCACCCCGGCGCCGTGCTCGAGCGGCTCGGCGCATGGCAATCGGCCGACCTCCAGACCGCGCACGAGCGCGACTGGCTCCCCCGCCACGCGCTGCGCACCGCCGTCAAGCGCGGTGAGCCCGAGGCGCTGGCGCTGCTCGGCTATTCCCCGGACCTGCCCGTGACCGCATCGCTGTCGCTGCCCGAGGTGGTGCGGATCGGCACCCCGCTCGTCATCGCGGCCACGCTCGAGAGCGACGCGCCCGGTGCGGTGATGGTGGATTATCGGCTGCGCTTCCACCGGCCCTCGGGGCAGGCCGAGAAGGTGTTCAAGCTGAAGACCGGCCATGTCGCGCCGGGCGCACCGCTGGAGCTGACCAGGCGTCACCCGATGAAGCGGGATGCCTCGACCTTCCGGCTGCACCCCGGACCTCACGCGATCGTGCTGCAGGTCAACGGGCGCGACGTGGCCGAGGGGCGCTTCGAACTGCTCGACTGAACTAAAAACGCGGCGCCGGGGCTGGTCCGACACCGCGTTTCGCGAATCGTTTTTCGGGCAGCGTCAGCCGCGCCAGATCCAGCCGCCGCCGAAGATGCGGCTGCTGTCCGGGTCGTAGAACACGCAGGCCTGGCCCGGGCTCACGCCCTCTTCGGGAGTCACCAGCTCGACCTCGGCTTCCGTGTCCGAGATCGGCCGGATGATCGCCTCGCGCGGGGGGCGGGTCGAACGGACCTTGACCGCGACGTGCCATTCGTCGCGCGAGGTGAAGGGCGCATCGCCAAGCCAGTTGATCTCGCGCACGGGCACGGTCCGCGTCGCCAGCATCTCCTTGGGGCCGACCACGACACGCTTGCCGTCGACGTCGAGCTTCACCACGTAGAGCGGCTCCGGCAGCCCGCCGATCCCGAGGCCCCGGCGCTGGCCGATCGTGTAGTGGATGACCCCTCGGTGCTCGCCCAGCACGCGGCCGTCGGCATGGACGATCTCTCCCGGTTCGGCGGCGCCGGGGCGCAGCTTCTCGATGACGCTCGCGTAGTTGCCGTCGGGCACGAAGCAGATGTCCTGGCTGTCCGGCTTGTCGGCCACGCTCAGCCCGTATTTCGCAGCGAGTTCACGGGTTTCCGCCTTGCTCTTCAGGTGGCCGAGCGGGAAGCGCAGGTAGTCGAGCTGCTCCGGCGTGGTCGAGAACAGGAAGTAGCTCTGGTCGCGATTGGGGTCGGCGGCCGAGTGCAACTCGGGACCGGTCTCGCCGTCCATGCGCTGGATGTAGTGGCCGGTGGCCATGCAGTCGGCCTCGAGATCCTTGGCGGTCTCGAGCAGGTCCTTGAACTTCACCCGCTCGTTGCAGCGGATGCAGGGCACCGGGGTCGCCCCGCCAAGGTAGCTTTCGGCGAACTCGTCGATCACGGCATCCTTGAAGATGTTCTCGTAGTCGAGCACGTAGTGCGGAAAGCCCATCTGCTCGGCCACGCGGCGGGCGTCATGGATGTCGATCCCGGCGCAGCAGGCGCCCTTCTTGGCAAGCGCGGCGCCGTGGTCGTAGAGCTGCAGCGTCACGCCGACCACGTCGTAGCCCTCTTCCGCCAGCATCGCGGCGACGACGGAACTGTCCACGCCGCCGGACATCGCGACCACGACGCGGGTGTCCTGGGGGGCCTTGGGCAGGCCGAGCGAATTGAGTTTCGGGGCGTCGAGGGGCATCGCGGCCTCCAGGGGGACAGGTGTTTCGGGAATTGCCGCGAATATAGGAAAATGCGAGGCACTCTCAAGAGGCGGTTTTAGGTGCCGTTAAATCGGCTCGGGTCAGATGCTCCGCAGCCGGAATGAACGGGACCTGAACCGATGTATCTCAAGAAAGTCGATGGCCCGCGCGCGATCACCCTTCCGGACGGCACGATCATGACGCGCGCCGACCTGCCGCCCGTGGAGACACGCCGCTGGGTCGCCTCGCGCAAGGCGGCGGTGGTTCGTGCGGTCCATCACGGGCTGCTTTCGGAGGCGCAGGCGATGGAACGGTATGGCCTCAGCGTCGAAGAACTGGAGGAGTGGATGCGCGCCGTCGCCAGTCATGGCGAAGAGGCGCTCAAGGCCACCCTCGTGCAGCGCTTTCGGGCGCCCGGGCAGCCGGCGGACGAATGAGCGTCGCTCTGCGCCAATTCGCGACGCCGCGTCAGGGCAACCGCAAGTTGCGTGAGCCGATTGTTCGTCTACAGTAAAGAAGCATTAACCTCTTTGCGACAGGGTCGACGCAAAGGGACAGTACAAGTGGAGAACAGCTTATGCGTATCCTTCTGGTGGAAGACGACCCGACCACGTCGAAGAGCATCGAACTGATGCTGACGCATGCCAATCTCAACGTCTACGCCACCGACCTGGGCGAAGAGGGCATCGATCTTGCCAAGCTCTACGATTACGATCTGATCCTGCTGGACCTGAACCTGCCCGACATTGACGGTCACGAGGTTCTGCGGCAGCTCCGAATGGCCCGGATCGGAACCCCGATCCTGATCCTGTCGGGGGCCGACGACACCGAGAACAAGATCAAGGGTTTCGGCTTCGGCGCCGACGACTACCTTACCAAGCCGTTCCACCGCGACGAGCTGGTGGCCCGCATCCACGCGATCATCCGTCGCTCGAAGGGGCATTCCCAGTCGGTCATCAACACCGGCAAGATCTCGGTGAACCTCGACGCCAAGACCGTTGAGGTGGCGGGCAAGCCGGTGCATCTGACCGGCAAGGAATACCAGATGCTCGAGCTGCTCTCGCTCCGCAAGGGGACCACGCTGACCAAGGAGATGTTTCTCAACCACCTTTATGGCGGCATGGATGAGCCGGAACTCAAGATCATCGACGTCTTCATCTGCAAGCTGCGCAAGAAGCTTTCGGAGGCGACGGGCGAGGAGAACTACATCGAGACGGTGTGGGGCCGCGGCTACGTGCTGCGCGATCCCGAACCGCGCTCGGACGAGCCGCCGAAGATCGCCGCCAGCGCCTGACCGACCGGGTGGACGACACCGCGTCCGCGCCCTATCACTTGCGCCAGATGACGGCGTGAAACGGGGGCAGTCCGATGGCGGACCAGGCGGTATCAGGGATCGAGGTCGAGGCACTGACCAAGACGCAGGCGAGGGACGAACTCGCGCGGCTTGCGGAGCTGCTCGGGCAGGCCAACCTTGCCTATCATACCGAAGACGCCCCGGAGATCAGCGACGCCGAATATGATGCGCTGAAGCGCCGTAACCTCGAGATCGAAGCGCGTTTTCCAGACCTGAAGCGCGAAGACAGCCCCAGCGAGCAGGTCGGGGCGCCGCTGGCCGAGGGCTTCGCCAAGGTGCGGCACCGGATCCGGATGATGTCGCTGGCAAATGCCTTCGACGGTGACGAGGTCCGCGATTTCGACCGCAGCATCCGCCGCTATCTCGGCATGGCCGACGACGCGCCGCTCGCCTTCACTGCCGAGCCGAAGATCGACGGCCTGTCGCTCTCGCTGCGCTACGAGAACGGTGTGCTGGTCCAGGCCGCCACCCGTGGCGACGGGGCCGAGGGCGAGAACGTCACCGCCAACGCCCGCACCATCGACGACATTCCAGAACGGCTCGAAGGCGCGCCGGAGGTGCTCGAGGTGCGCGGCGAGGTCTACATGAGCCACGCCGATTTCGCAGCGCTCAACGAGCGGCAGGAGGCGCGCGGGGGCAAACGGTTCGCCAACCCGCGCAACGCTGCCGCCGGCTCGCTTCGCCAGCTCGATCCCGCGATCCCCCGCGACCGTCCGCTGAAATACTTTGCCTACGCCTGGGGCGAGCTGTCCGAGCCGCTTTCGGACACGCAGATGGGCGCCATCGAGCGGCTCTCCGCGCTGGGCTTCTCGACCAACCCGCTGACCGAGCTCTGCGACGGTCCCGACGGCATGCTCGACCACTACGCCCAGATCGAGGAGCAGCGCGCGACGCTCGGCTACGACATCGACGGCGTCGTCTACAAGGTCAACGATCTCGCGCTGCAACAGCGGCTCGGGTTCCGCTCGACCACGCCGCGCTGGGCCATCGCCCACAAGTTCCCCGCCGAGCTTGCATGGACCCGGCTCGAGGCCATCGACATCCAGGTCGGCCGCACCGGCGCGCTGTCGCCGGTGGCACGGCTGACGCCGGTGACGGTGGGCGGCGTCGTGGTCTCGAACGCCACCCTGCACAACGAGGATTACATCGCCGGGCGCGACGCTTCGGGCAACCCGATCCGCGACGGCAAGGACATCCGCGTCGGCGACTGGGTGCAGGTCTACCGCGCCGGCGACGTGATCCCCAAGGTCGCCGATGTCGACCTCGACAAGCGCCCCGAGGATGCCACGCCCTACGTCTTCCCCGAAACGTGCCCCGAATGCGGCTCGGAGGCCATCCGCGAGGAGGGTGACGCCGCGCGCCGCTGCACCGGCGGCTTGGTCTGCCCGGCCCAGGCGGTCGAGAAACTGGCGCATTTCGTCTCGCGCGCGGCCTTCGACATCGAGGGCCTCGGCGCCAAGCAGGTGGAGCAGTTCCACCGCGACGGCTGGATCGCCGAACCCGCAGACATCTTCACCCTGCGCGAGCGCTACGGCAGCGGGTTGCAGCAGCTCAAGAACCGCGAGGGTTGGGGCGAGAAGAGCGCGAACAACCTCTTCGATGCTATTGACGAGCGGCGAAAAATCCCGCTAGGCCGGGTGATCTTCTCGCTCGGGATCCGCCACGTTGGCGAGGTGGTCGCGAATGATCTGGCGCGCCATTACCTCAGCTGGAGCGCGCTGCTGACGGCGGTCGATGCCGCCCGCCCGGCGATGGAGCGCTACCGCCAGGCCGAGGCCGCGGTCGAGGCCGAGCGCAAGGCCGCCGCCGAGGAAGGCCGGCGCGCGCGCCTCAAGGAAACGCGCGACGCCGCCTGGGCCCAGGAGCCGGCCGTGCCGCAGGAGGCCCGCGCGGCCTGGGACGATCTCGTCGGTGTCGACGGCATCGGGCACACGGTGGCGGTCTCGCTCGTGACCTCCTTCGCGCAGGAGGCCGAGCGCGCGTCGATTGACCGGCTCGTCGCGCAGCTCGAGATCGAGGATGCCGAGCGTCCGGCGACCGAGGGCAGCCCGGTGGCGGGCAAGACCGTGGTCTTCACCGGCACGCTCGAGAAGATGACCCGGGCCGAGGCCAAGGCGCGGGCCGAGGCACTGGGCGCCAAGGTCTCGGGCTCGGTCAGCAAGAAGACCGACATCGTCGTCGCCGGCCCGGGCGCCGGCTCGAAGGAGGCCAAGGCCCGCGAGCTCGGCGTCGAGCTCATGGACGAGGACTCCTGGCTGGCGCTGATCGGCGCATGACGCAGCGGCCGGAACCGCTCTGGCCGCTGTTCGCGGAGCTGACCACGCTCGATGGGGTTGGCCCGAAGACCGCGCAGGCGCTCGAGGGCATGGACATCGTCGCACCGCGCGACCTGCTGTTCACCCTGCCGCACGGGGTGATCGACCGCCGGCCGCGGGCCTCGGTGCAGGATGCCGATCTGCCCGGCGTGGTGACGGTCGAGGTGACCGTCGGGCGCCACATGAAGCCCGCACAGCGCGGGCGGCCCTATCGCATCCACGTCGAGGACGCGCAGACCGGCTTCCAGCTGGTGTTCTTCCACGGCCGTTCGGACTACCTCTCCCGAGTGCTGCCCGAGGGCGCGCGCCGGCTGGTCTCGGGGCGGGTCGAGCTGTTCGACGGCATGGCGCAGATGGTCCATCCGGACCACATCCTGCCACCTGACGAGGCCGCCACGCTGCCGCAGTTCGAGCCGGTCTACCCGCTGACCTCTGGGGTCACGCAGAAGCTCATGGCGCGGGCCTCGGCGGATGCGCTGGCCCGGGCGCCGGAGCTTGGGGAATGGATCGACGGGCCGCTGAAGGCGCGCGAGGGCTGGCCGGACTGGCGCGACGCCGTCGCCCGCGCCCATGCGCCCGAGGGGGCCGACGATCTTGCACCCAGCGCCAAGGCGCGGGCGCGTCTGGCCTATGACGAGCTGATGGCGCATCAGCTGACGCTGGCGCTGGCGCGGGTGAACCGGCGCAAGGGCAAGGGGCGCGTCACGCAGGGCGACGGGGCGCTGCGCCGCCGCGTGCTGGCGGCGCTGCCGTTCCGGCCCACCGGCGCGCAGATGCGGGCGATGGACGAGATCGCCACCGACATGGCGGCGCCGCAGAAGATGAACCGGCTGCTGCAGGGCGACGTCGGCGCGGGCAAGACGCTGGTCGCCTTCATGGCGCTGCTGATCGCGGTCGAGGCCGGCGGGCAGGGCGTGATGATGGCCCCGACCGAGATCCTCGCCCGGCAGCATCTCGAGGGGCTGCAACCGCTGGCGGAAAGCGCGGGCGTAGTCGTCGAGCTGCTCACCGGGCGCGACAAGGGCTCCGAGCGCAAGGCCAAGCTCGCGGCGCTGGCACGTGGCGACATCCAGGTGCTCCTGGGCACGCACGCGGTGTTCCAGGCGGATGTGGTCTTCGACGACCTGCGACTCGCCATTGTCGACGAACAGCACCGCTTCGGCGTGCGCCAGCGGCTCGAACTCGGGCGCAAGGGCGCGGGCGCGGACGTGCTGGTGATGACCGCGACGCCGATCCCGCGCAGCCTGGCGCTGGCGCAATACGGCGACATGGATGTTTCGGTGCTCGACGAGAAGCCGCCCGGGCGAAAGCCGATCCGCACCGCGCTGGTCTCCTCCGAACGGATGGAGGAGGTCGTCGCGCACCTTCAGAGGGCGGTGAGCGAGGGGCGTCAGGCCTACTGGGTCTGCCCGCTGGTCGAGGAAAGCGAGTCGGTCGATCTGACCGCCGCCGAGGACCGCTTCAAGCACCTGCGCGCCGCGCTCGGCGAGGGCGTAGTGGGGCTCGTGCACGGCCAGATGCCGCCCGCCGAGAAGGACGCCGCCATGGCGAAATTCGTTGCGGGCGACACGCAGGTTCTGGTGGCGACGACGGTGATCGAGGTGGGTGTGAACGTGCCCAACGCCTCGATCATGGTGATCGAGCGGGCGGAGTGGTTCGGGCTGGCGCAGCTGCACCAGCTGCGCGGCCGGGTCGGGCGCGGCGAGGCCGAGAGCACCTGCCTGCTGATGTATCGCCCGCCGCTCAACGATGCCGGGATGAAGCGCCTGACGACCCTGCGCGAGACCGAGGACGGCTTCCGCATCTCCGAGGTCGACCTCGAGATGCGCGGCGCCGGCGACCTGATCGGCACCGCGCAATCTGGGCTGCCGCGTTTCCGGGTCGCCGACCTCGAGCACCAGGCGGGTCTGATGGCGATGGCGCAGAGCGACGCCCGCAAGCTGCTGGCCGACGATCCCACGCTCGAAAGCCCGCGCGGGCAGGCGGCCCGGATGCTGCTGTGGCTGATGCGTCAGGACGAGGCGATCCGCCTGATTTCTGTCGGGTAGGGGACAGGGAAAAGGCCCGACAGGTCAGGTGGATGTTCCGCCTCGTCCATCCTGTGTTCACAAATGTTCTCAAAAAGTTCTTTACAGGTGGTTAAGGATATGGGAACAAAGTGGCAACAAAAGCGATTACACAGGGAATGACGATATGATCGAGACAATTCGCCAGGTTCTTTCGCGCTCCGAGGCCACCTTTATCCAGGACATGATCGGAGCGGTTTCGCTCATGGCCATTCTCGTGGTGCTTCTGCACCTCCCCAGTTTCTGAACGTTTCTGCCTGCGGTCTTTTTCCTTCGGATCGGCCATGCGCATCACCTGTCCCCGATGTGCACGCGGCTGTCCCCGCGCCCGCGCCCACGGATTTCTGCCTGATCCCGGCGCCCCGGTCCGGAGCCTTTGAAGACACGCAACTTGCCGCCGCGTCCTCCCCCGGACGCGGCGGCTTTTTCTTTGGGGCGGGTGCCCGGCAAGGGGGTGTTACTCGGCCGCCCGCAGCGACGAGAGGCTGTCGTCCGAGGCGGCCCGCGCGCTGGCGGGATCGGGCAGGTCTTCCCACAGGATCGTCGGAGCCTTCACGCGACGCGCGGCGCGGGTGAGCGCCCAGTCCCGTGCCGCCCGGCTGCCGGCGCCCAGCGACAGGGCCGCGAGCGCGCGGGCGATCCAGTGGAGGTAGGTGTTGAACCACACCCGCAGCGCCAGCATCGCCGGCGTGAAGACCAGCGTCAGCACCGTCGCGATGGACAGGCCGAAGACCACCGCCGAGGCCAGCGGCTTCCACCACAGCGAGGTCGGGGAATCGATCGAGTAGCCGCCGCCGAAGAAGTCGAGCGACAGGCCGATCATCATCGGGAACAGCCCGGCGATGGTGGTGATCGTTGTCAGCAGCACCGGGCGGATACGGTCCTCGGCGGTGCGGATGATGGCCTCGATCCGCGGCATGTAGCGGGAGTAATCCTGGAAGGTGTCGATCAGAACGATGTTGTTGTTCACCACGATCCCCGCGAGCGCCACGACCCCGGTGCCGGACATGATGATCGAGAACGTCTGGTCGAGCACGATCATCCCGAGGAAGACACCGGCGGTCGACAGCACCACCGCGAGCAGCACCAGCACCGCGTTGTAGAAGCTGTTGAACTGCGCCAGCAGGATGATGAACATCAGCGCCAGCGCGGCCGAGAACGCCTGGCTCAGGAAGGCTTGGCTGTCGGCCTCTTCCTCCTGGTCGCCGGTCCATTCCCAGCTCACGTCCGAGGGCAGCGGGTCGGTCTCGAGCCATTGCGTCAGCTCGGCGATGCGTTCGTTGGCGGTGACCGGCACGACCGCCAGTGCGCCATCAGCCGCGAGCCCGGCAAGATCGGCCTCGGATCGGGTGATCTCGTAGGAGGTGCCGCGCAGGTCGAGCCCGCCGCCGGCGCTTTCGCGTCCATAGCCCACCGTCTCGCCTTCGGAGGTGAATTTCACCAGCCCATCGGCGACGCCCGCCTTGATGTCGAAATGCCGCTTCTGGTCGACGCGGTTGATCTCGGCCAGCTTCTCGACCGGCCTGCGGCTGATGAAGTTCGACAGGGGCACGAGCCCGTCCTCGGTGCGCACCTTGAGGCTGTCGAGCGTCGAGAGCACCCGGTCCTGCTCGGGGAAGCGCACACGGATGTCGATCTCCTCGTCCGAGCTGTCGACCCGCATGGTGTCGAGCGTGAGCCCGCGCGTCACCAGCTGCACCATCGCACCCACGGTCGCGACGTTGGCGCCGTAGCGGCCGGCCTTTTCGACGTCGACGTCGATCTGCCAGTCGATGCCGGGCAGGGGCCGCGTGTCCTCGATCTGGCGCAGCCCGGCCATGGCGTCGAAGCGGGCCCGGGCGGTGTCGGTCGCGGCGAGCAGGCTGTCCCAGTCGTCGGATTTCAGGCGCAGGTGCACCGGCTTGGCCGAGGCCGGCCCCATGGCAAGGTCGAGGATCTCGATCTCGATGCCGGGGATCGCCTGCATCGCCTCGGTGAGCTCGGCCAAGACGATGTCGCCGTCGAGCTCGGGGCGGTCGCGGCGGTCTTCCCACGGCACGATCTCGAGCTGGATCTGGCCGATGGTGTCCTTGGGCGGCTGCGCGCCGCCGGTGTTCGACGACAGCCCGCCATCGCCGGCAAAGGAAAAGGCGGTCTCGATGCCCGGATGGGCAAGCACGATCCGTTCGGCGCGGCGCACCAGCGCATCCTTCTCGGCAAGCGAGAGGTTGCCGCGGGCGCGGACGTAGACGATGGCCTGCTCGGGCTCGCTGTCGGTAAAGAACTGCGTGCCGTTGTTGTTCTCGCCGTAGTAGCCGAAGACCGAGACGACGAAGAAGATCACCGCACCGATGGTCACCAGCGGCATCAGCGGGTTGCCGGTGACGATCTGGATCAGCCAGCCGAACCGCGAACGGCGATACTGCGCCCGGATGCGCTTGCGGCGGCGCTCGATGCGCGCGGCATCCAGCGTGACCGAGGCCATCACCGCGAACAGCAGGAAGACCGCCACCCCCGGTGCCCGCGCGCCGTAGCCCGAAAACGGGCTGTAGAAGAGGAAATCTGGGTTCAGCACCATCATCGCGCCGACGAACATGCCCAGAAGCGCGACCGGCACCAGCGCGGCGCGCGTCCACCAGCGCGGCAGCGCGCGGCGGAGGCGTTCGGACTTGCGGTGCAGCAGGCGCGAAAAGCGCCCCGACACACCGCCCATGACCGGCAGGTAGACCAGCGCCACGATCAGCGAGGCCGACAGGACGAAGATCAGCGTGACCGGCAGCATCCCCATGAACTGCCCCGCGACGCCGGGCCAGAACAGCATCGGCAGGAAGGCACAGAGCGTGGTGGCAGTGGACGAGACCACCGGCCAGAACATCCGCTTGGCGGCCTCGACGTAGGCGTGCATCGGGCCGGTGCCGTCCGAGATGCGCTTGTCGGCGTATTCGACCACCACGATGGCGCCGTCGACCAGCATCCCCACCGCGAGGATCAGGCCGAACATGACGATGTTCGACACGGTGATGCCCATGCCCCAGAGCAGCAGGAAGCACAGCAGGAAAGAGGTGGGGATGGCGAAGCCCACCAGCAGCGCGGCACGCGTGCCGAGCGCGCCCAGCACCACGATCATCACCAGTGCGATGGCGGTCAGCACCGACCCCTCGAGCTGCTTGACCATCGAGTCGACGATGCGGCTCTGGTCGTTGCTCGCGGTCACGGTCACCGCCGCGCGCAGTTCCTGCGGCCAGTTGGTCTCGGCCGCGGCGACCACCTCGCGCACCTCGGCCGTGGTGTCGATCAGGTTGAAGCCCTTGCGCTTGACCACCTGCAGCGCGACCGTGTTCTCGCCATTGAAGCGCGCGGTGCCCTCGCGGTCCTCGAAGGTCAGGTGGATCGTGGCAAGGTCGCCCAGCGTCACCACCCGGTCGCCGTTCACCTTCACCGGCAGGTCGTAGATGTCGCGCGGGTCGTCGAAACTCGAGGGGATCTTGACCGAGAACGAGCCCTGGTCGGTCTCGACCTCGCCCGCAGCCACCAGCAGGTTGTTGTTCTGCACGACGTTGATCAGCTCGTTCGCCGTGACGTTGTAGCTTTCCAGCCGCAGCGGATCGATGGTGACCTCGGTCATCTCGTCCCGGTTGCCGGCGATGCCCGCCTCGAGCACCGAGTCGAGCGCTTCGACCCGGTCCTGCAGGTCCTTGACGACCTGCGCCATGGTGCGCTCGGGCACCGGCCCGGTCAGCGAGATGATGAGCACCGGGAATTCCGAGAAGTTGATCTCGTTGATCGAGTAGTTCTCGGCTCCGTCGGGGAAGTTGCCGGCGGCGGTGTTCATCGCATCGCGCACATCGGCCATGGTCTCGGTCTTGTCCCAGCCGAACTCGAATTCCAGCGCCACGCCCGCGTAGCCCTCGGCGGCGGTGCCGGAAAGCGTCTTGAGCCCGTCGAGGTCGGCAAGCTCGGTCTCCATCGGCTTGACCAGAAGCTTCTCGGAATCCTCCGCCGAGATGCCCGGGAAGGGGACCGACACGAAGAGCGCCGGGATCTCGATGTCGGGCTCGCCTTCCTTGGGCAGCGTCACGTAGGCATAGGCGCCGGCGACGATCGACAGCACGATGAAGGCCAGCACCATGCGGGCGCGGGTCGCGGCCCAGTCGACGAGGCCGGTCACTGCAGGACCTCCTCGTAGCTCGGCGCGACCGGCACGCCGTCGGTGACGTATTCCTGCCCCAGGGTGATCACGTCGACCGTCTCGGGGAGGCCGCCGACCCAGATGCCCCGGCGGGTGTCGCGCAGCACGGTGACCGGCATGAAGAGCGCCGTGTCGTCGCCCGCCACCGCGCGGATGCCGAGCCGCCCGTCGTCGTCGAGCGTGAGCGAGGATTGCGGCAGCAGGTGCGCCGTGACGCCGTCGGCGGCGATGGCGATCTCGGCGGTCTGCCCGGCGCGCACCGCAAGGTCGGGGTTCGGCAGGGTGATGTCGACGCGGAAGGTGCGGGTGGTCTCGTCGGCGCGGCGCGCGACGAAGGTGACGGTGCCGGTGACCGTCTCGCCGTCGATCAGCCGGGCCCCGGCGCGGGCGCCGTCCTCGACCCGCGCGACCGAGGTCTCGGGGACGTAACCCACCAGCCGGATCGGGTCGAGCTGCAGCACCGTGGCGCAGGGCGTGCCGACGCTCAGCAGTGCGCCAAGCTCGGCGGTATCGCTTTCCAGCACGCCGGAAAAGGGCGCCTCGATGGTCAGGTTGTCGACGACGGTCTGCGCCCGGGCCACGGCGGCGCGCGCGCTCTCGATCTGGGCGCCGAGGCTGTCGAGCCCCGATTGCGCCGATTTCAGCCCGGCCTCGGCGCTGCGCACCCCGGCCTCGGCGGTGCGCTGTGCCGCCCGGGCCGAAGCAAGCGCGGTGCGCGAGGAATAGCCGTTTTTCGACAGCTCTTCGGCGGCGGTCAGGTTGATTCGTGCCTCTTCGAGCCGCGCCTCGGCCTGTGCGACCGTCGCCTCGGCCTCGGGGATGCGCGCCTCGACCTGCGGGCGCTGCGCTTCTGCCTCGTTCAGCGCGGCCTCGGCCTCGTCGAGCGAGGCCTGCGAGGTGCCGGGATCAAGCTCGCACAGCAGCTGCCCGGCCTCAACCTCGCTGCCCTTGGGCAGTGGCTCCGAGATCACCCGGCCAGTGGTTTCCGCCAGCACGTCGACCTCGCGCGAAGGCTGGGTCTCGCCGCGAAGCGTCACCGCGTCGTCGATCTTCTGCGCGACAGAGTGCATCGCCATGACGGCAACCGGGGCTACGCCCTCTTCTTCCGGTGTCTCTTCGAGAAGCGCCTCGGTCCCGGGCGCTTCCCTTTCGGCAGCCGGGGCGTCCTCGGCGCTGCCGGCGGGGGCGATGTCCCGCGCAAAGTCCAAGAGCCGGTCGCGCTCCATCACGACGCCGTAGAGCACGGCCATGACGACGACCGCGGTGATGATCGAGATGATGCGCATGGTCCCGGTCTTTCCACTCTGTCCGCGAGCCGGACGTTACGACGAATGGGGCACGGGGCAAGACAGCCGGGCTGCCGCTTTGTGCCGCAGGCGGACGGCGGCACCGTCCGGGCAACGGGCGCGCCTCCCGGAGTCGGGTGTTCGCCACTGAACTGATTGGTTCAGTTTAGCCGTGCGCGCCGCACCGATCAAGCGGCACGGAGCCGCTCGGCCGGCGGCGGGGGACAGGACGCCTTGGCAGCCCGGATATGGGACTGTAAGAGGGGGCAACACGACGAGCAGCGAGGCCACCTTGAGCGATACCGACAGTTTCATTGACGAAGTGACCGAAGAGGTCCGCCGCGACCGGCTTTTCGGGCTCATGAAGCGCTACGGCTGGGTGGCGGTGCTGCTGGTTCTGGTGCTCGTGGGTGGCGCCGCGTGGCGCGAATACGCGGCATCGCGGGACCGGGCCGAGGCGCAGGAACTGGGCGACCGGATCCTTGCCGCGCTCGACGCCGAGGCGCCCGAGGCCCGTGCCGAGGCGCTCGCGGAGATCGATGCCCCCACGCCCGGCACGCAGGCGCTGGTGGCGATGCTCGGCGCCGCCGAGGCCAAGGCCGCCGGCAACGCCGAGGATGCCGCCGCGCGGCTAGAAGCCGTGTCGACGAACGGCGACGTGGCCGAGATCTACCGCGAGATGGCGAGCTTCAAGGCGCTGACCAGCGCCGCGTCCAACTACTCGCTCGAGGATCGGCGCATCGGGCTCGAAGCGCTCGCAGTGCCCGGCAAGCCCTTGCGGCTGCTGGCGGAAGAACAACTGGCGCTGCTCGACGTCGAGGCCGGGAACACCGATGACGCCATCGCGCGGCTGCAGCGGATCATCGAGGATTCGGAAACGACCGCGGGCTTGCGCCAGCGGGCGTCTCAGTTGATTGTGGCGCTCGGCGGCGAACTCGACGCCGGCTGAGCCGGCAACATGACGGCAGACAACTCGGGCAGGCAAGACGGGGGCAGGGATTTGCGCATCACCACGATCACGGCGGGGCTCGTCGGGCTCACGGTTCTCGCGTCCTGCGAAGAGCCGGAACCCATCCTTCAGGGCGAGCGCTTCGGCACCCGCGAGGTGCTCAGCGAAAGCGCCGCCGAGGCCGCGACGCCGGCGAACACCGCGCGGGCGATCGCCCTTGCCGCGCCCACGCGCAACGCCTCTTGGGCGCAAAGCCCGGTGTCGCCCTTCGCGCGCACCGGCAACGCGACGCTGGGGCAGGCGCTGCGGCCGGTCTTCTCGGTCGACATCGGCGCCGGTGACAGCCGCCGCGCGCGGATCAACGTCGACCCGGTGGTGGCCGATGGCCGCATCTTCACCATGGATGCCGAGCACCGCGTCAGCGCGGTCAGCACCTCCGGGCAGGTGCTGTGGCAAAAGAGCATGGTGCCCGCGCGCGACACTGCGAAGCAGGCGCAGGGCGGCGGGCTCGCCGTCGCCGGCGGGCGCCTCTACGTGGCCTCGGGCTTCGGCCGGCTGAGCGCGCTCGATGCCACGACCGGCAACGAGATCTGGGTGCAGGAGCTCGGCGACACCGCCACCGGCGCGCCGACGATCGCGGGCGGGCTGGTCTACGTGACGTCGGGCGACCAGCGCGGCTGGGCGATCGAGGCCGAGGACGGCCGCATCCGCTGGCAGGTCGAGGGGCTCGAGGACGTGAACAACGTGGCCGGCGCCCCGGCGCCCGCGCTGTCGGACGATTCCGTCATCTTCGCCTTCGGCAACGGCAGCGTGCGCTCCGTGCTGCGGCAGGGCGGGCTGCAACTGTGGAATGCCGACGTGGTCGGCACGCGCACCGGCTCGGCGCTGGCGGGCGTGACCGACATCACCGGCGCTCCGGTGATCTCGGGCGGCACGGTCTACGTCGGGAATCACTCGGGCCGGGTCGTGGCCTTCCGGGCCGGCAGCGGCGAGCGGATCTGGACCGCGCGCATGGGCGCCCGGCAGCCGGTCTGGCCGGCCGGCGACTCGGTGTTCCTCGTCTCCGACCGCAACGAGCTGGTGCGGCTCGACGCGCAGACCGGCGAGCAGGTCTGGGCGGTCGAACTTCCGGGCTACGAGCCGGTGCGCAAACCGCAGCGCCGCCGTGACAGCGCCTATGCGAACCACGGGCCCGTCATGGCGGGCGGGCGGCTGATCGTGGCCTCGTCGGACGGCGCGCTTCGCAGCTTCAACCCGGAAAACGGCGCGCTGCTCTCGGCCATCGAGATCCCGGGCGGCGCGACCGCCGCGCCGGCCATCGCCAACGGCACGCTCTACGTCGTGACCACGAAGGGCGAGCTCGTCGCCTACCGCTGAACGGGGCGGGGCGCGAGACCGGGTTTCCGGCGGGGGCGTCGCGGCGCGCGCCCCCTTTCGCCGCCTGCGCAAATGCGCTATCGGGGCGTCTTCTGATTTGGGGTGCATGAGATGACCTTTTCCCTCGCCATCGTCGGACGCCCGAACGTGGGCAAGTCGACGCTGTTCAACCGACTCGTCGGCCGCCGGCTCGCGCTGGTCGACGACCAGCCCGGCGTGACCCGCGACCTGCGCGAGGGCGAGGGCAAGCTCGGCGACCTGCGCTTCACGGTGATCGACACCGCCGGGCTCGAGGACGCGACCGACGACAGCCTGCCGGGCCGGATGCGGCGGCTCACCGAGCGCGCCGTCGACATGGCCGACGTCTGTCTGTTCATGATCGACGCGCGCACCGGCGTGACGCCGACCGACGAGATCTTCGCCGAGATCCTGCGCAAGCGCGCCAAGCACGTGATCCTCGCCGCGAACAAGGCCGAGGGCGCTGCCGCCGACGCCGGAATCCTCGAAGCCTACGCGCTGGGGCTGGGCGAGCCGCTGCGGCTCTCGGCCGAGCACGGCGAGGGCATGCCGGATCTCTACACGATGCTGCAGCCGCTGGCCGACGGCTTCGCCGAACGCGCCGCCGAGGAGGCCCCAGAGGTCGACGTGAACGTGCCCGAGGACGAGGTGGCGCCCGACGAGAGCCTGCCCGCGCTCACCGACGAGAAGCCGCTGCAGATCGCCGTGGTCGGCCGGCCGAACGCCGGCAAGTCGACGCTGATCAACAAGATCCTCGGCGAGGAGCGGCTGCTCACCGGACCCGAGGCGGGCATCACCCGCGATGCGATCTCGGTGCGCACCGCCTGGGACGGCACGCCGATGCGGATCTTCGACACCGCCGGCATGCGCAAGCGCGCGAAGGTTCAGGAAAAGCTCGAGAAGCTGTCGGTCTCGGACGGTCTGCGCGCGGTGAAATTCGCCGAGGTCGTGGTGGTGCTGCTGGACGCGGCGATCCCGTTCGAGCAGCAGGACCTGCGCATCGCCGACCTTGCCGAGCGCGAGGGCCGCGCCGTGGTCGTCGCCGTCAACAAGTGGGACGTCGAGGACAACAAGCAGGAGAAGCTGCGCGACCTCAAGGAAGCCTTCGACCGGCTGCTGCCGCAGCTGCGCGGCGCGCCGCTGGTCACCGTCTCGGCGCGCACCGGGCGCGGGCTCGACCGGCTGCACGACGCGGTGGTGAAGGCCTGGGAAGTGTGGAACCGGCGAGTCTCGACCGGCCAGCTCAACCGCTGGCTTGAGGGGATGGTGTCGAGCCACCCGCCGCCCGCGCCGCAGGGCCGCCGCATCAAGCTGCGCTACATGACGCAGGCCAAGACCCGTCCGCCGGGGTTCGTGGTGATGTGCTCGCACCCCGACAAGATGCCCGACAGCTACACCCGCTACCTGGTGAACGGGCTGCGCGAGGCCTTCGACATGCCGGGGACGCCGATCCGGCTCTACATGCGCGGGCAGGGCGACCGGAACCCCTACAAGAACAAGCGCGAGAAGAACGCCGGCGCGCTGAAGAAGCACCTCGGGCGCAAGAAGGGCTGAGGTGCGGGCGCGGCCCCGTGGACCCCGCGAGGGGGCGCTGCCCCCTCGGCGCGTGCCGCGCCTCACCCCCGAGGTATTTGAAAAGAGAAGAAGGGCCGGGCACCGTGGGCGCCCGGCATTTCAGTGTCGGGCGTTGCGGCGCAGCCAGCCGTGCGCGAAGGCAATCTTGTCACGCACGCCCTGCGCCAGCACGAAGGGGTAGAGGTCTGGCAGGTCCATGGCGCGGTTGACGTGGTTGACCGCGATGGCGAGGTCGATGGCGAGGGTCAGCTCGTGCTCGGTGTCGCCGCTGGCGTAGGCGTCGTAGCCCGGCGGCGGGCCGTCCGGCAGCGCGAGTTTCGCCGCGGCTGCGCTGTCGAGCAGGTCGATCAGGTGCATCAGGTGCGCGAGCGTCTCGGCCCAGTCCTCGTGGGGGTGGGCGGTTGCGTAGCTGGTGACATGGTCGAAACCGGCGGGTTTCGGGTTTTCGTAGTGCGCCTTGAGTGCGGCGCCATAGTCGGCTCGCTCGTCGCCGAAGAGGGCGCGGAAGGCCTCGGGGAAGCCGGGCTCCTCGGAGAGGCGGATGTGCAGGAAATGCGCGGTTTCGTGGCGCATGTGGCCAAGCATGCTGCGGTAGAGCTCGCCGAGGGCTTCCTGGCGCTTGACGATCTCTGCCTCGCTGGCCTCGGTGACGTTGATGGTGATGACACCGTTGGCATGGCCCATGACCACGTCTTCCTGCCCTGTCGTGGTCTGCTCGGAGAGCATCCGGTACACCGGCCGATCGCCGGGGTCGTCTGGGGTGAACCAGCCCCAGCGCGCGAGATTGGCGAGCATCCAGCGCTTGGCACGCTCGGAGGTTTCCCACAGCGGGCGGTTGGCGTCCTCGCGCAGGTCGGGCAGCACCTCGGTCATGGCGCAGGACCGGCAGAGCGCGCCCTCGGTTTCGGCCTGCCAGTTGCAGGCAATGGCCTCGCGATTGGCGCAGGGGCTTTCGAGCGGACGCATGGTCTGCGCGTCGGGGTCAAAGCTGACCTGCTGGCCGCAGGTGCAGCCAGTGTTGTGGAAGTAGAGATCGGCCCCGCAGGCGGGGCAGGTGAAGATTTGCATGGGTTCATGTCCTGACCGTGACAGCGGGGGTCAACCGCGCCGCCGCCGGGCGGGTTCCGTCGCTGTCGCGATTGACTGCGCGGCAGTCTGCCCGGAACGCCGGAGCCTGCAAGCTTGGAAATGACGCGCGGGCGCCTCGCGTGGCAGCGTGCGGGGCCGAAGCCGGCCGCCGCGTGCGCGGGCCGCGTGTTGCGCGAGGGTCTTCGGTGGTTTGCACTTCCCGCGGTACGCAGGGGCGCGCAGGGGCGCGGTGGCCCCGCGCCGCCTTATTCGGTGTCGGTGCCCCGCAGCGCGAGGATGCCGAAGATGCCGAGCACCGCGACACCCGTCACGGCGATGTTGAGCGGGGCCGAGTTCGCCACGATCACCGCCACCAGCGCCCAGATCACCGTGATGCCGTAGAGCGGCGCGCGGTGCAGCCGGTATTGCACGACCAGCGCGATCGCGAGCGCGATGCCGAGGCCGACGAGTGCGGCGGGAGTCTCGGGCAGGAGGCCGTAGCCGCCCAGCATCAGGCCGATCGAGACCGAGGCGGCGGCGGTCAGCCAGCCGGCGTAGACGGCGAGCGGCGCGACCTGCAGCCAGCGGTCCATGTCACCGGCGAGAAACAGCGCCACGAGGGCTGCGAGCATCATCACCCAGATCAGCACGGTCGCCGCGATCGGCGAGATCTGCGCCACCGGCAGCCAGACGATGCCGACGACAAGGCTCACGAGCAGCGGCATCCGGTGCGGCTGCCAGTCGGGGTCGTCGGCTCGGCGGAACAGGCCGAAGCCCGTGCCCGCGACGAGCCAGAGGTAGATCAGCCCCCAGATCGCAAAGGCGTAGCCCGCGGGCTGCACCGGCGGGTCGTCCTGCGGCACCGGGAAGGCCCCGGGGTCGAAGCCCTGGAAGCCGGGAAACAGAAACGGCCCGGCGGCGAAGATCACCGCGGCCAAGAACACCAGTGCCGCCCAGAGTGTTTGCATGGTCAGACCAGCTCTCCGTCTGCGGTGAGCGTCGTCTTGCCGCCCAGCCAGGGGTGGAGCGCCTCGGGCAGGAGGACCGATCCGTCGGCTTGCTGGCCGTTCTCGAGCACCGCGATGAGGCAGCGCCCGACGGCAAGGCCGGAGCCGTTCAGCGTGTGGACATAGCCCGGCTTGCCGCCATCCCCTGGCTTGAAGCGGGCGTTCATCCGCCGCGCCTGGAAGTCGCCGCAGACCGAGACCGAGGAGATCTCGCGGTAGCTGTCCTGCCCGGGCAGCCAGACCTCGATGTCATGGGTGCGGCGCGCGCCGAAGCCCATGTCGCCGGTGCAGAGCACCACGGTGCGGTAGGGGAGCCCCAGCTTTTCAAGGATGCCCTGCGCGCAGCCGGTCATCCGGTCAAGCTCTTCGCGGGATTTGTCGGGGTGGGTCACCGAGACCATCTCGACCTTCTCGAACTGGTGCTGGCGCAGCATGCCCGAGGTGTCGCGGCCGGCGCTGCCCGCTTCCGAGCGGAAGCACTGGGTGTGCGCGACGAAGCGACGCGGCAGGTAATCCTCGTCGACGGTCATGCCGTTGACGATGTTGGTCAGCGTCACCTCGGCGGTGGGCACCAGCCACCAGCCCTCGCGGGTCTGGTAGCTGTCCTCGCCGAATTTCGGCAGCTGGCCGGTGCCATACATCATCTCTTCGCGCACCAGCACCGGGGTCCAGGTCTCGGTGAGTCCGTTTTCCTCGGTATGGGTGTCGAGCATGAACTGCGCGAGCGCCCGGTGCAGCCGCGCCACGGCGCCCGAGAGCACCACGAAGCGCGAACCCGAGAGCTTGGCGGCGGTCTCGAAATCCATGCCCTTCTGTACCGCCGGCAGCTCGTAATGCTCCATCGGGGTGAAATCGAAGCTGCCGGGCGTGCCCCAGCGGTGGATCTCGACGTTGTCGTCCTCGTCGGCGCCCTCGGGGGTGTCGTCGTAGGGGAGGTTCGGCAGGCCCATCAGCAGTTCGTTGAGCTGCGCGTCGAGCTCCTTGGCGCGGGTCTGCATGTCGGCGACCTCGGCCTTCTTCTCGCCCACCAGCGCGCGCAGGCGCTCGAACTCGGCCTCGTTGCCGGCGGCCTTGGCGGCACCAACCTCTTTCGCGGCCTTCTTCTGGTCGGCCTGTGCGGTCTCGGCGGCGTGGATGGCGGCGCGGCGCTCTTCATCGAGCGCGAGAATCGAGGGCGACTGCGGCTCCATCCCGCGGCGAGACAGCGCCGCGTCGAATGCGGCGGGGTTATCGCGGATGGTGCGGATGTCGTGCATCGTCCCTTGTCCTTCTCTTTTCCGGGGTCGAGTCGGGGCGGTTATGCCCTCTTTTCACTCGGAGGTGTAGGGGGCGCCCCGCACGAGCCGCTCGCGGACCCACTCATCCACCGGCACGACCAGCGTTCCGCCCGCGACCGAGGCGGTGATGACGCCGACGATCTTCCAGTCCGGGCCGCCGGCAAGCACCGGCCCGCCGGAGTTGCCGGGGCGCACCGGGCAAGCGATCCGGATCAGCGCATGGTCGAGCGCGCCGGCGCAGTCGAAGCGCGCCGAAAGCCGGTTCTCGCGGTGGTCGTGGTAGCCGACGACGGCGAAGGGCGGCGCGATATGGCTGCCGACGGGCAGGGGCGCCACGTCGAGCGGCCGCGCGAGCGTGACGAGTGCTACGTCGTGCTCGATGTCGAGGTTGACGCGGGCGTAGGCCTCGGGGGGGACCTCGTAGGAGGCGACGGCGGCCTCGTCCGCGTAGCGTCCGCCGAGCCAGCCCGCGACGAAATGCAGATTTTCCGGCCGCTCGGGGCGGGCGTCGCGACCGGCGACGCAATGCGCGGCGGTCAGCACCAGATCGGGCGCCACGAGCGCGGCGGAACACATGCCGCGCCGGTTGTAGCCCTGGGTGTTGAGCCGCCCGACCGCCTCCCAGCGCGGGTGATCCTCGAGCGGCAGGGCTGGGAGATCCTGTGCAGGCGCGGGGCAGTCCGTCGCGAACAACAAAATGAGAGCGGTAACAAGGCGCATGGTCGTCGCGGGCATCCCGTGTCTTGCCCGGGCGGGCCCGCAAAGGCTACTTGGCCGGTGATTTCCCGGCAAGCCGGCGCGGCGGGGTGCGCCCGGAGGTCGCGGAACCATCCGGCGACCGCCGCGTTTCCGCGCCTTGCATCCGATAGCGTTCGCACATAGGTTCCGCGCGACTTCACGGGGGGCCTCCCCCTGCTTTCATCCAACGAGGAGCCCGCCCATGGACACAAGCGCCATTGCACAGTTCGTACCGCTCATCCTGATCTTCGCGATCATGTACTTCCTGCTCATCCGTCCGCAGCAGAAGAAGATGAAGGAGCATCAGAAGATGGTCGCGGCGCTGCGCCGGGGCGACCAGGTGGTCACGCAGGGCGGGATCATCGGCAAGGTGTCCAAGGTCAAGGAGAACAACGAGGTCGAGATCGAGATCGCCGAGGGCGTCCGGGTTCGCGTCGTGCAGAACACCATCACGCAGGTGATCTCCAAGACCGAACCGGCCGAGAGCTGAGCCGTACAAGGCGCCGACATGCTACAGATCGATACCTGGAAACGCGTCCTCATCTGGGCGCTCGTGGTGGCGGGGCTGGTGCTGGCGGCGCCAAACCTCTTCTATTCCCGCGTGGAATCCCACAATGACGCCGTCAAGGCGATCGAGACCTCGGGCAGCACGCCCGAGCGCGAGGCCGAGGCGGCGCAATGGCCGTCCTGGCTGCCTTCCGACCTCGTGAACCTCGGCCTCGACCTCAGGGGCGGGGCGCATCTGCTCGCCGAGGTCCGGGTCGCCGATGTCTACGCCGCGCGGATGGAGTCGCTCTGGCCCGACGTCCGCGACGTGCTGCGCGATGCCCGCGACGAGGTCGGCACCATCCGGCTTCAGGACAGCGCGCCGGGCACCCTGCGGGTGCGCATCTCGAACCCCGACGGCATGGCGCGGGCGCTCGAGCTGGTGCGGGGGCTGGCACAGCCGGTCGTCTCGCTCACCGGGGCGGGCGCCACCGACCTTCAGGTCGCCGGCGACGGCAACGAGGTCGTGGTCACCCTTTCGGAGGCCGAGAAACAGGCCACCGACGAGCGCACGCTTCAGCAGAGCCTCGAGATCATTCGCCGCCGCATCGACGAGGTCGGCACGCGCGAGCCGACGATCCAGCGTCAGGGGGCCGACCGCATCCTCATCGAGGTGCCGGGCATCGGCTCGGCGGAGGAGCTGAAGAACATCATCGGCACCACCGCGCAGCTGACCTTCCAGCCGGTCGTCAGCCGCAGCGGCAACGCCAACGAATCCGCCGGCGTCGGCAACGAGGTGCTGCCCTCGATGGACGAGGACGGCGTCTACTACGTGCTCGAGCAGGCCCCCGTCGTCACCGGCGAGGAACTGACCGACGCGCAGCCGACCTATGACCAGAACGGTCGCCCGGCGGTGAGCTTCCGCTTCAACCCCGGCGGGGCGCGCAAGTTCGGCGACTACACCGCCGAGAACATCGGCTCGCCCTTCGCCATCGTGCTCGACGACGAGGTCATCTCGGCCCCGGTCATCCAGAGCCACATCGCCGGCGGCTCGGGCATCATCACCGGCGACTTCTCAGTCGAGGAAGCCAACAACCTCGCCGTGCTGCTGCGCGCCGGCGCGCTGCCGGCGGGGATGGACTTCCTCGAGGAGCGCACGATCGGGCCGCAGCTCGGGCAGGACAGCATCGAGGCGGGCAAGCTCGCCACCGCCGTCGCCTTCGCGATGGTGCTGGTCTTCATGTTCCTGAGCTATGGCCTGTTCGGGCTCTTCGCCAATGTGGCGCTGATCCTGAACATCGGGCTCATCATGGGAATCCTGTCGATGATCGGCGCGACGCTGACGCTGCCCGGCATCGCCGGCATCGTGCTGACGGTCGGCATGGCGGTCGACGCCAACGTGCTGATCTTCGAGCGCATCCGCGAAGAGCTGAAATCGGCGCGCGGGCCGGCCCGTGCCATCGAACTCGGCTACGAAAAGGCGCTTTCGGCCATCGTCGACGCCAACATCACCACCATCATCACCGCCATCATCCTCTACGTGATGGGCTCGGGGCCGGTGCGTGGCTTCGCCATCACGCTGGGGCTGGGCATCGTGACCTCGGTGTTCACCGCGATCTGGGTGACGCGCCTGCTGATCGTGATGTGGTTCGAACGCCGCCGCCCGAAGACGCTGGAGATCTGACATGCGCCATCTGAGACTGGTCAAGGACGGAACCTCCTTCGACTTCTTCAAGCACTGGAAGCTCTGGCTCGGTATCTCGGGCTTCCTGATCGTGCTCGCCATGGTCAGCTTCGGGGTGCGGGGCCTGAACTACGGCATCGACTTCCGGGGCGGCACGACCATCCGCACCGAGAGCACGCAGCCGGTGGACGTGGGCGCCTACCGCGACGCGGTCGATGCGCTGGGTCTGGGCGACAGCTCGATCACCGAGGTCTTCGACCCGAGCTTCGGCCCCGACCGTAACGTCGCGCAGGTCCGCATCCAGGCGCAGGACGACACCTCGTCGGTGACCGAGGAGACCATCAGCGCGGTCGAGGGCGCGCTGCAGGAGGTCGCCCCCGACATCCAGTTCATCTCGGTCGAGAGCGTCGGCCCCAAGGTATCGGGCGAGCTGATCCAGACCGCCTTCATCGCGGTCGGGCTCGCCATCGCGGCGGTGCTGATCTACATCTGGCTGCGCTTCGAATGGCAGTTCGCGGTCGGCGCCGTGGCCGCGCTGGTGCATGACGTGCTGCTCACCATCGGTGTCTTCTCCGAGGTTGGCATCCAGTTCGACCTTGCCATCATCGCGGCGCTGCTGACCATCGTCGGCTACTCGCTGAACGACACGGTGGTGGTCTTCGACCGGGTTCGCGAGAACCTGATCAAGTACAAGAAGCGGTCGCTTAAGGAAGTGCTGAACGTCTCGATCAACGAGACGCTGTCGCGCACGATCATGACATCGCTGACCACGCTGCTGGCGCTCTTCGCGCTCTTCACCCTCGGCGGAGACGTGATCCGGGGCTTCGTCTTCGCGATGATCTGGGGCGTGTTCGTCGGCACCTACTCGTCGATCTTCGTGGCCTCGGCCATCCTGCTCTGGCTCGGCGTCAAGCGCGACTGGTCGAAGCCACAGGCCGAAGGCGAGGCGAAGAAGGCCGCCGCCGGCTCGAGTGTCTGATCTCACGGCCCAGATCCTCGCTACGCCGGGGCTCTGGGCGATGATGCTCACCGCCTTCGTGGCGGGGGCGATCTACGGGTTTTCCGGCTTTGGCGCCGCGCTGGTCTTCATGCCGGTCGGCGCCATTTTTCTGCCCATGGAGACCGCCATCGCGGCCTTCAACCTCGCGGCGCTGGCCTCGGTGGTGACACTGCTGCCGCGGGCGCTTCGACAGGTCGACCTCAGGACCAGCGGGATGATGATCGTCATTGCGCTGCCGATGGTGGCGCTCGGGATCCGCGTGCTGCGCGTCACCGACGTGACGCTGCTGCGATGGGCCGTGGTGGCGGTGGCCGCGATCACGCTCGCGGCGCTGGTGACCGGCTGGCGCTACCGCGCGACACCCGGGCCGGGCCTGCGCATCGCGGTGGCCGGGGCGACCGGCTTCGTCGGCGGCGCGACGGGGCTGCTCGGGCCGGTGCTCATCCTGTTCCAGCTCGCCGGGCAGGAGAGCGTCGCGCGCTCGCGGGCCACGATCCTCGTCTTCCTGACCGTGACCTCGGTGGCGCTGCTGCCGCTTCTGGCGATGCAGGGGGCGTTAACCCGTTCGGCCATTCCGCTTGGTTTCCTGATGCTTCTGCCCTATGGTCTGGGCACGAGAGTGGGCCAGGCGCTGTTCGATCCGGCACGGGAGGAGGGATACCGTGTCGTGGCCTACGGGATCATCGCAACGGCAATCGTGCTGGGATTGCCGGTATGGGGCTAGGGGATCACCATGCAGATGAACGAGATCAGCTTCGGCGCAGCGCAGCCGGTCGATGGCTATGGCCCGGGATTCTTCCGGGTCGGTGGCCGTGCGGTCGAAGGCACGCTTTGCCTGGCCATGGAAGGCGCGCTCGCCTGGGGCGGGCTCGAGGATGAAGAGCCGCTGGTGGCCCTCGCGGGCGACGTGGACGTGCTGTTCATCGGCACCGGGCCAGAGATGGCGCCGTTGCCGCGAAGCCTTCGCAGCCGGCTCGAAGACGCCGGCATCGGCATCGAGGTCATGAGCACGCCGTCGGCCTGCCGCACCTACAACGTGCTGCTCGGCGAAGGGCGTCGCGTGGCGCTTGCGGCGCTGCCGGTCTGACACCTGACGCACAGGCACACGGCCGATGACCTGAACGCCCCTGCGCGGCTCTGTCGCCGCGTCGCGGTGGGATTGCGTCTTTCGCAGGGGCTCCGGCTGCGCTAAGCCGTCGGCCATGATGTTGAGCGTGCGCGATCTTGCGGTGGCCCGGGGCGGTGTGCCGGTGCTCGAAGGGGTGAGCTTCGATCTTGCCCCCGGGCGGGCGCTGGTGCTGCGCGGGCCCAACGGCTCGGGCAAGACCACGCTTCTGCGCACAGTGGCGGGGCTTCAGCCGCCGTTCGAGGGCACGGTCGAGGGCGCCGGCGAGCGCATCGCCTATGCCGCACATTCCGATGGGCTGAAATCCATGCTGACGGTGACCGAGAACCTGCGCTTCTGGGCGCATGTCTTCGGCACCTCCGATATCGCTCCCGCGCTGCACGACTTCGACCTCGACACCCTTGCCGACCGGCTCGCCGGGAACCTTTCGGCGGGGCAGAAGCGGCGGCTCGGCCTTGCGCGGCTGATGGTCACCGGGCGCCCGGTCTGGGTGCTCGACGAGCCGACGGTCTCGCTCGACACCGCCTCGGTCGCGCTGTTCGCCACGGCCGTGCGCAAGCACCTCGCGGCGGGAGGCTCGGCGCTGATGGCCACCCACATCGACCTCGGCATTCCCGAGGCCGACGTGTTCGACGTCACGCCGCTGAAGGCCAGACCGCGCGCCGCCAAACAGGACGAGGCCTTTCTGTGATCGCTCTTCTGACACGGGATCTGCGGCTCGCGGTGCGGGCCGGAGGCGGCTTCGGGCTGGGCCTTGCGTTCTTCCTGATCGTCACCGTGCTGGTGCCCTTCGGTGTCGGCCCCGAGACCGGGCTGCTGACGCGGATCGCGCCGGGCGTGCTGTGGATCGGGGCACTGCTGGCCTGCCTGCTGTCGCTCGACCGGATCTTCGCGCTCGACTGGGAGGACGGCTCGCTCGACCTGCTGGCCACGGCGCCGCTGCCGATGGAGGGCATCGTCTCGGTCAAGGCGCTGGCCCACTGGCTGACCACCGGGCTGCCGCTGGTGCTGGCCGCGCCGGTGTTGGGTGTGCTGCTGAGCCTGCCGCCCGAAGGCTATCTCTGGGTTCTGGTGTCGCTCGCGGCAGGCACGCCGGCGCTGTCGGTCATCGGGACCTTCGGCGCGGCGCTCACCGTCGGCCTCAAGCGCGGCGGGCTGCTCATGTCGCTGCTGGTGCTGCCGCTCTACGTGCCCACGCTGATCTTCGGCGCCGAGGTGGCCCGGCGCGGCGCCGAGGGGCTGGCCGTGCAGACGCCGCTGCTCATGCTGGCGGGCATCAGTGCCGGCGTCATCGCGCTGCTGCCCTTCGCCAGCGCCGCCGTGCTGCGCATCAACCTGCGCTGAGCCAAGGCCGTGGAGGACGCCACGGCGACCAGCCTGCGGCACCACGTGCCCTTGCTCATGACGCAAAATTCAGGTGAAACCGTAAGACACTTGCGCTAGGGGGAGAGCCATGTCGATCTGGGAATATGCCAACCCTGTGAAGTTCATCCGGACCACCGACCTGGTGCTGCCTTGGGTGGCGGCCGGGGCGGTGATCTGTCTCGTGACCGGGCTTGTCTGGGGCTTCTTCTTCACGCCCGACGACTATCGGCAGGGCTCGACCGTCAAGATCTTCTACATCCACGTGCCCGCCGCGATGATGGCGATCAACGCATGGGTGATGATGCTGGTCACCTCGTTGGTCTGGATCATCCGCCGCCATCATGTCTCGGCGCTGGCGGCCCGCGCGGCGGCGCCGGTGGGCGCGGTATTCACGCTCATCGCGCTGGCCACGGGGGCGCTCTGGGGACAGCCGATGTGGGGCACGTGGTGGGCGTGGGATCCGCGCCTGACGTCCTTCCTCGTGCTGTTCCTGTTCTACCTTGGCTACATGGCGCTCTGGACGGCGATCGAGAACGATGACACCGCCGCCGACCTGACCTCGATCCTCTGTCTCGTGGGCTCGGTCTTCGCGCTGCTGTCGCGCTACGCGGTGCTGTTCTGGAACCAGGGCCTGCATCAGGGCGCGTCGCTGTCGATGGACGCCGAGGAAAACGTGGCCGACGTGTTCTGGTATCCGGCGCTGGTCTGCATCGCGGGCTTCATCCTGCTGTTCGTGGCACTGGTCTTCCTGCGCACGCAGACGGAAATCCGGGCGCGCCGGTCGCGCGCCCTGCTGGCACGGGAGCGTCAGGCATGATGCCGGATCTGGGGAAATACGCCTTTGCCGTGCTCGCGTCCTATGGCGTGAGCCTCGGCCTGATCGTCCTGCTGGTCGCGGCCAGCCTGCTGCGGGCCCGCCGGGTGCGGCGCGACCTCGAGGACATCGAGAAACGGAGCAAACGTCATCATGGCTGACACCAATCCCGACCGCCCGAAGCGCAAGATCTCGCCGCTGGTGTTCCTGCCGCCGCTGATCTTCCTCGGCTTCGCGGTGATGGCCTATTTCGGCCTGCAGCGCGGTGACACGCGGGAGTTGCCCTCGACCTTCATCGGGCAGCCGGCGCCGCCGCTGCCCGAGCAGACGCTCGAGGGCTTTCCCTCGGTCACCGATGCGGACCTGCGCACCGGTGAAGTCACCGTCGTGAACTTCTGGGCGTCGTGGTGCCCGCCGTGCCGGGCCGAGCATCCGCGCCTTCTGGAACTGCAGGATGAGGGCGTCCGCATCGTCGGCGTGAACTTCAAGGACAAGGTCGGCGCCGCGTCGGGCTACCTGACCGAAGAAAAATCCCCCTTCATCGGGGTGCCCTTCGATCCGCAGGGCCGCGCCGCGATCAACTGGGGCGTCACCGGACCGCCCGAGACCTTCATCGTCGACGGCGACGGCACCGTTCTGCACAAGCACGTCGGGCCGCTGGCCGGCACCATGTACACAAGGGAGTTCCTGCCGAAACTCCACGAGGCGCTCGGGCGCTGAGCCGCGAGAGGGCAGGCCGAACGACAGAAGGGCGCCTCGGGGCGCCCTTTTTTCATGTCATGACGAAGGGTGGTGCGTGGTGCCGGGTGCGGCGAGCGGATCAGCGGACGACGATCTCGTCCGACCGCATGAGCCCCAGGACGTCGCGGGCCTGTTCGTCGAGCAGGTCGAGGTCGAGGTAGTCGTCGGAGAGCCGCCGGGTGAGGTTCTCCATCCGGGCGACCTCGGTCTCGAGCGTCTTGAGCTCGGCGGCGAGCTTCTCGCCCTCGACCTCGATCTCGGCACGACGGAACAGACCGAAATCCCCCTGCACGGCGGCAAAGATGAAATACGCCGAGAGACTCAGCGTCACGGCGGCGTAGATGACGATGCCGAATGCGGGTTTGCGCCTAGCGTTCATGGACGCGCTCTCGATCTGCCTCAGGGTGCGCATCTCTTTGCGGATGCGTGCAAGTGACTATGGCACAGGCGATTCGCCATGGGAATCCCCTGTGTGCAGCGGGCTGCCGAAAATCTTCGTGAAGGCCCGGTGTGGACCGGCGGGCACGTGGCCGCCGGTCCGGTCAGTGGGCGTGGGTTCAGCCGAGCGCGGCGACGCCCGGCAGCACCTTGCCTTCCATCCACTCGAGGAAGGCGCCGCCTGCGGTCGAGATATAGGTGAAATCCTCGGACGCGCCGGCCTTGTTGAGCGCCGCGACGGTATCGCCGCCGCCTGCGACCGAGACGAGCTTGCCGGTGGACGTCGCCTTGGCGGCATGGGCGGCCGCGGCATTGGTCGCAGCGTCGAAGGGGGCGATCTCGAAGGCGCCGAGCGGGCCGTTCCAGATCAGCGTCTCGGCCCGGTCGATGGCCTGCTCGACATGCGCAACGCTGTCGGGACCCGCGTCGAGGATCATCGCGTCGGCGGGGCACTCCTCGGCCTTCACCACCTCGGAGGGTGCGTTCTCGCGGAACTCGCGGGCGACGACGACGTCACGCGGCAGCAAGATCTCGCAGCCGGTGGTCGCGGCCTTCTCGGCGATCTCCTTGGCGGTGCCGGTCATCTCGTGCTCGCAGAGCGACTTGCCCACGTCGATGCCCTGCGCCGCGAGGAAGGTGTTGGCCATGCCGCCGCCGATCACCAGCATGTCGACCTTCTCCACGAGGTTCGACAGCAGTTCGAGCTTGGTCGAGACCTTGGCACCGCCGACGACGGCGAGCACCGGGCGCTTGGGGTTGCCGAGCGCTGCCTCGAGCGCCTCGAGCTCGGCCTGCATCAGCCGGCCGGCGCAGCAGGGCAGCAGCCGTGCCAGCGCCTCGGTCGAGGCATGGGCGCGGTGCGCCGCCGAGAAGGCGTCGTTGCAGTAGACATCGCCGAGCGCGGCATAGGTCTTGGCAAGCTCGGTGTCGTTCTTTTCCTCGCCCGGCTCGAAGCGGGTGTTCTCGAGCAGCACGACATCCCCCTTGGGGCAGGCGCCGATGACGGCCTCGGCCTCGTCGAGCGTGGCGAAATGCACCTTGGTGCCGAAGGCGGCCTCGAGCGCGGGCACCAGCATCTTCAGCGACATCTCGGGCACGACCTTGCCCTTCGGGCGGCCGAAGTGGGCCAGCAGCACCGGTGTGCCGCCGCGCGACAGGACATCCTGCACGGTGGGGCCGACACGCTCGATGCGCGTGGCGTCTGTGACCTCGCCGTTCTCCACCGGCACGTTGATGTCGACACGGGTGAGCACGCGCTTGCCGTCAAGCTCCATGTCGTCGAGGGTCTTCCAGGCCATATTGTCCTCCTGTCAAAGCGTCGCCAAAGGGATGCCCCCTGAGGCCGCTGGCGTCAATGCGCCGCGGCGTCTTGGCAATCGGGCGGGGGCGTATTACGTCACGAGGCATCTTTGAGCGCACAGGGAGTGATGCGACATGGCCGAGATCAAGGACCCGGAAAACACCATCCTCATGGAGCTGAAGGACGGCACCGTGACGATCGAGCTGCTGCCCGACGTGGCGCCGAAGCACGTGGAGCGGATGAAGGAGCTGGCGCGCGCGGGCCAGTATGACGGCGTGGTGTTCCACCGCGTGATCGAGGGCTTCATGGCGCAGACCGGCGACGTGCAGCATGGCAACGCCGACAAGGGCGGCAACATGGGCCGCGCCGGCACCGGCGGTTCGGAGCTGCCCGACCTGCCGGCGGAGTTCTCGAAGCTGCCGCACGACCGCGGCACGCTGGGCGCGGCGCGCTCGCAGAACCCGAACTCGGCCAACTCGCAGTTCTTCATCAACTTCAAGGACAACCACTTCCTGAACGGGCAGTACACGGTCTACGGCCGGGTGATCGACGGCATGGCGCATGTCGATGCCATCACCCGCGGCGAGCCGCCCGCGAACCCGGACAAGATGGTCAGCGTCAAGGTGGCCGCCGATGCGTAATCTCGTTGCAGCCGCGCTTTGCGTGCTGGCCGCGCCGCTGTCGGCGGCGGGGCTGGACGTGACGGTCGAGGGGGAGGGCGCCAACGGCACCTTCCACATCGACCTCTTCGAGGACGTGGCCCCCAACCATGTCGAGCGCATCACCACGCTTGCCGAAGAGGGCGCCTATGACGACGTGGTGTTCCACCGCGTGATCGACGGCTTCATGGCGCAGACCGGCGATGTCGAGCATGGCAAGATGGGCGGCGACATGCGCATGGCGGGCATGGGCGGCTCGGAGATGCCGGACCTGTCCGCAGAGTTCTCGGATCGCGATTTCGGCCGCGGCACGGTGGGCATGGCGCGGTCGCAGAACCCGGATTCGGCGAATTCGCAGTTCTTCATCATGTTCGCCCCGGCGCCGCACCTGAACGGGCAATATACCGTCGTGGGCGAGGTGACCTCGGGCATGGACGTGATCGACGCCATCAAGCGCGGCACCGGCCGCAACGGCGCCGTGGTCGGCCAGCCGGACCGGATGGTCTCGGTCGAGGTCACGGACTGATCTGGCGGAGCGCGCCGCTGTCGCGGCGCGCCCTGTTCCGAGCCGCCGCGCGCCGCTGGCGCCCGGCGACCGCCGAGGAGGGCGCTGCCCTCCTCTTGCCCGGGAGGCCCCGGGCAATTCACCTCCCGGGAATATTTCCGGCCAGAAGAAGCCGGTCAGGCCGCGAGCCTTTTGGGCAGCCGGCGTGCGAGCGGGGCGAGGGCCGGATGGTGCAGCCAGGTGCCGCCGAGGCGCTCGGCGCGGGCGCCAGTGCCAAGCTTGAAACGGGTGAGGCCGGCCGCGTCGTCGGAATTGAGCATGCCGAGATCGAGCCTGTCATGGCCGTGCGCGGCGAGCCAGCACATGGCGTCCCACAGGAGGGCGTTCATGGCGTTGCGGCGGCGGCCTTCGGGGGGCGTGACGCCGATCTGCCAAGTGGCCATGGGACCGTGCCGCAGGATCGCGATGGCCGCGACCGGCGTGTCGTTGCAGCGGGCTTCCCAGATCAGAGCGCGGCCGGGGTTCGCCTGGGCGAAGGCCGCGATCAGCGGGGGCGGCAGGCCGCGGTAGCGGCGGGCGCGGGCCTGTGCGGCCTCGGCTTCGAGTAGCCAGTGACCGGGGGTGAGTGGCATGCGCCTGATCCCGAGGCCCGCGTCGAGGCTGTGGTTGAGGCGGTTGCGCCATTTCTGATGCATCGCCTGGCGCATGGTCTCGGGCGGCGCCAGCGTGAGCATGGCAATGGTGGCCGGGGTGACGAGGGGCCAGAAGCCGGCGGCGAGCAGGCGCTCGGGCGCGTCCCCGGTGGCGTTGAGCAGGAGCGGCGTGCCCCGCGGGGAGCGACAGGCGGGCCACCAGTCCTCCGGCAGGAGCGGAGTCCCCAAGACAGGGCCACGGGAGAGGAGTTCGACCTTTCCGAGCAGGGGCATGTGGCGGGACTGGATCAGCCAGCTTGCCTCTGGCGCGCTGTCGGGCCCGAGGCTGCCGCGTCGCAGCGGCAGGCCGAGCGCGTCGAGCGTGCGGGCATATTCGGGCGATTGCAGGAGGGGCGGGCGGAGCGATTCCATGATCCGGATTAAGGGATCGGAAAGTGAATCGGTGGTTAACTCCGGAACATGGCCCCGAGTCCCTTCAAGCGCCGCGCGGCGCCCCGCTCTTCCGCCGCCGTGGCGCCCCGTCCGAAACCGACGGCCGCGGCCGCGCTTCTGCTGGCGGTGGTGCTTTCGCTGCCCTTCGCGGGGCTGGCGCTCTTGCAGGCGGTGGTACAGGGGCTCTTCTGACGCGCCGCGCGGACGCGCGGCGCGTCGCCGGAGTCAGTCGGCCAGCCTGATGAGGGCGTGGCGCTTCTTGCCGGCGCTGAGCTTGGCGTAGTCGCCCTGCAGGACCGAGCGTTCGACGAAGGGGAAGCTCTTGTCGATGGGCTGGTCGTTTACCATGGCGCCGCCCTCGGCGATCAGGCGCTTGGCATCCTTGCCCGATTTCGCGAGCTTCGCCTCGACGAAGAGGGCGCCCGCGGGCACGTAGAAGCCCGGTTGCGGCGCGTCGATCGTCTCGGCCGGGATGACCTCGAGCGTCACGTCGAACTTCGGCAGGTCGTCGCCCACACCGCCCTTCTCGAACACCTCGCGGGCGGTCGCCTCGGCCGCCGCCGCCGCCTCGGCGCCATGGCAGAGGGTGGTGACCTCGTTGGCGAGCACGATCTTGGCCTCGTTGATCTCGGCGCCGCCGAGCGCGCCGAGCCGGTCGCATTCCTCGACCGGCAGCTCGGTGTAGAGCTTCAGGAACCGGCCCACGTCGGCGTCGGTGGTGTTGCGCCAGAACTGCCAGAACGCATAGGGGCTGAGCATGTCGGCGTTGAGCCACATTGCGCCACCCTGGCTCTTGCCCATCTTGCGCCCGTCGCTGGTGGTCAGCAGCGGCGAGGTGAGGCCGTAGATCTCGGCGTCGAGCACCCGGCGCGTCAGGTCGATGCCGTTGACGATGTTGCCCCACTGGTCCGAGCCGCCCATCTGCAGGCTGCAACCGTAGCGGCGATGCAGCTCGAGGAAATCGTAGGCCTGCAGGATCATGTAGTTGAACTCGAGGAAGCTCAGCGACTGCTCGCGGTCGAGCCGCGACTTCACGCTCTCGAAGGACAGCATCCGGTTGACCGAGAAATGCCGTCCGATGTCGCGCAGGAACTCGAGGTAGTTGAGCCCGTCGAGCCATTCGGCGTTGTTGAGCATGAGCGCGTCGGTCGCACCTTCTCCGTAGCCGAGGTATTTCGCGAAGACCTGCTTCATGCCGTCGATGTTGGCGTCGATCTGCTCGGGCCCGAGCAGCGGCCGTTCGTCGGACCGGAACGAGGGATCGCCGACCTTGGTGGTGCCGCCGCCCATCAGCGTGATCGGCTTGTGACCGGTCTTCTGCAACCAGCGCAGCATCATGATGTTCAGGAGATGGCCGACGTGCAGCGACTTCGCCGTGGCATCGTAGCCGATGTAGGCCGTGACCACGCCCTTGCTCAGCGCCTCGTCGAGGCCCTGATAATCGGTGCAGTCGGCCAGAAAGCCACGCTCCATCATGACGCGCATGAAGTCCGATTTGGGATGGTAGGTCATGGGGCTTCCCTCTTATAGTTCGCCCGTTCCTATAAGGGCGGGGCGAGCAGAGTTGAAGGGCAAGATGATGGATGCGCCACTGTGGGCGCTGGGTGCGATGTCCGGGACATCGCTCGACGGGGTCGATGCGGCGCTGGTGCAGACCGACGGCCACCGAATCCACGCGTTCGGCGAGAGCGGCTACCGGGAATATAGCGGAGACGAACGCCGCGTGCTGCGGGAGGCACTGGGGCGCTGGCCGGGCGAGGATACCGCCGACGCCCTTCGGGTCGTGCAGCAGGCGCATCTGGAGCTGCTCGCGCGCTTCCCACAGGTCGAGGTGGTGGGTTTCCACGGCCAGACGCTGGCGCATGAGCCGCGGGGGCGCGGCACGCACCAGCTCGGCGACGGTGACGCGCTGGCCGAGGCGCTGGAGCGCGATACGGTTTGGGATTTCCGCTCCGCCGATGTGGCACTTGGCGGCGAAGGTGCGCCGCTGGCGCCGTTCTTCCACTTCGCCTGCGCGCAATGGACCGGGGCACAGGCGCCGCTGGCGTTTCTCAACCTCGGAGGCGTCGGCAACCTGACCTGGGTCGATCCGACCCGCATGACCCCCGAGGAGGAGGGCGCGCTTCTGGCTTTCGACACCGGGCCGGCGAATGCACCGCTGAACGACCTCGTGGCGGACCGACTCGGGCTCGACTGCGACCGCGACGGGGCGCTCGCGGCGCGGGGCACGGTGGCCGACGGCGCGCTCGAACGGTTCCTGGACGAGGCCTACTTTCGCAAGATGCCACCCAAGTCGCTTGACCGCGACGACTTCCGGATGACCACCGAGCTCGTGAAGGACCTTTCCGATGCCGATGCCGCCGCGACGCTCACGGCGATGTCGGCGACGTCCGTCATGCTGGCGATGGAGCATTGCCCCGTGCCGCCCGAACGGGTCCTTGTCACCGGTGGCGGACGCAAGAACCCGGTGATGATGGCGATGCTCGCGGCGGGGCTCGACTGCCCGGTGGAGCCCGTCGAAGCGGTGGGCCTCGACGGCGACATGCTCGAGGCACAGGCCTTCGCCTATCTCGCGGTGCGGGTCATGCGCGGCATGCCCACCTCTGCACCCGACACCACCGGCGTGGCGGCGGCGGTCAGCGGCGGCCGGATCTCGCGCATCTGATCCGGCGCCGTGCCCGGCCGCGCGGTCGGGCCCGCCTCCGGCGGAGGTATTTGGAAAGAGAAGAAGGCCCGGGCGCGGCGCCTTCGTCTTCTTCTCTTCTCAAATACCCTCGGGGGGAGCCGAAGGCGGGGGGCAGAGCCCCCTTGTCCGGACCCGCGCGGCAGGCGCTGCCGTGCCCCCTTGACGCGCGGCCTGTCCCGCCATAGCGCATCGGCATGGCACAGGCACCGCTTCTCCAGCTCAACGACATCTCGCTCACCTTCGGGGGCGATCCCGTCTTCTCCGACCTTTCCCTCATCGTGCAGCCCGGCGACCGGGTCGCGCTCGTGGGGCGTAACGGCTCCGGCAAGTCCACCCTGATGAAGGTGATGGCCGGGCTCGTGGAGCCGGACACCGGGGCGCGGATCGTGCCCAGCGGCACCAGCGTCGGCTACATGGAGCAGGAGCCGGATCTCACCGGTTACGAGACGCTTGGCGACTACGCGGCCGAGGGGCTGGGGCCGGCCGAGATGTATCTCGTCGAGGCGGCCGGGCAGGGGCTCGGCTTCGACCCCGAGCGTCCCGTCGCCACCGCCTCGGGTGGCGAGCGGCGGCGCGCGGCGCTGGCCAAGCTGATGGCGCAGGATCCCGACGTGATGCTGCTCGACGAGCCCACCAACCATCTCGACATCAACGCGATCGGCTGGCTCGAGGACGAGCTGAAGCGCACGCGCAAGGCCTTCGTCCTGATCAGCCACGACCGCCGCTTCCTCGAGGAGCTGACGCGGGCGACGCTGTGGATCGACCGGGGCGCGGTGCGCCGGCAGGAGCAGGGGTTCGCCGCCTTCGAGGACTGGCGCGATACCGTCTGGGCCGAGGAGGACGAGGCGCGGCACAAGCTCGACCGCAAGATCAAGGCCGAGGCCAAGTGGGCGGTCGAGGGCATCTCGGCCCGGCGCACCCGCAACCAGGGCCGGGTGCGCGCGCTCAAGGCGCTGCGGCAGGAGCGCGCCGGCATGATCCGGCGGCAGGGCACGGCGGCGATGGAACTCGCTTCGGCACCGACCTCGGGCAAGAAGGTGATCGAGGCGACGGGCCTCGCGAAGCGCTTCGGCGACAAGACCATCGTGAAGGGGCTCGACATCACCGTGCAGCGCGGCGAGCGGGTGGCCTTCGTCGGGCCGAACGGCACCGGCAAGACAACCCTCATCCACATGCTGCTCGGCGACCTCGCGCCCGACGAGGGGCACGTAAAGCTCGGCACCAACCTCGAGGTGGCGCTGTTCGACCAGTCGCGCGCGCAGCTCGACCCGGACATGAGCCTCTGGGAGAGCCTCACCGGCGACAAGGAGATGCGCGTCTCGGGCAAGGCCGACCAGGTGCTCGTGCGCGGCCAGCCGCGGCACGTGGTGGGCTATCTCAAGGACTTCCTCTTCGACGAGCGGCAGGCCCGGGCGCCGGTGCGGTCGCTCTCGGGTGGCGAGAAGGCGCGGCTTCTGCTGGCCAAGCTGATGGCGAAGGAATCGAACCTGCTGGTGCTCGACGAGCCGACCAACGATCTCGACGTCGAGACGCTGGACCTGTTGCAGGACCTGCTGGGCGAATACGACGGCACCGTGCTTCTGGTCAGCCACGACCGGGATTTCCTCGACCGGATCGCCACCACCACCGTGGCGATGGAGGGCGATGGCCGGGCCACCGTCTACGCCGGCGGCTGGAGCGACTACCGCGCGCAGCGGGCCGAGAACCCTCCCGAGGGCGCGGCGCAGGGCAAGGACGGCAAGCCGGGCAAGGCGGCCCAAGCACAGGCTCCGAAAGGCGCGGCGAAGCCCGCGCCGAAGAAGCCGGCCGGTCTCAGCTACACCGAGAAGCACCGGCTCGAGGAGCTGCCCGCCCTGATCGAGCGGCTCGAGGCCGAGATCGCGAAGCTCGAGGAGCTTCTGGCCGATCCGGAGCTTTTCACCCGCGAGCCGGTGAAGTTCAGGAAGGCCACCGAGGCGCTCAGCCAGCGGCAGGAGAAGCTCGCCGGCGCCGAGGAAGAATGGCTGGCGCTCGAGGAAAAGGCCGAGGCCGCAGGCTGAAACGCGGGGCGGGCGGCGGTCAACCGGCCTCCATGTTCACCCGTTTCTCGGCAAGCCCCATGAAGCCCACAGTGAAGAGGATGCGCACCACGTGGTGCAGGCTCACCATCGCGGGGTTCACGGCGAGGCTCAGCGCGATCACCGACATCTCGGTCACGCCACCCGGCGCGTAGGAGATCAGCAGCTGCAGGAACGGCAAGCCGGTCGCCCAGCCTAGCACCGTGGCGAAGCCCGCGCCGAGCGTCAGCATCCACGACACCGAGACCACGCTCAGCCAGACCGAGCGCCGAAGCATCGCGGCGTTCATGCCCGAGAAGCGCAGCCCCAGCGATACGCCGACCACCACCTGCGCCACCGCGATCAGCCAGAACGGCAGGTGCAGGTCCACGACGCCGCTCAGGGTCAGCGCGGCCGAAAGCAGCAGCGGGCCGGTGATCTGCCCGGCGGGCAGGCGCACGACCCGTGCGAGCCCGAGCCCGGCTGCGGCGGCAAGCGCGATCAGCGCCAGCGCCTCGGGGGTGACCGGCTGGCGCGCATCGGGGCCGAACCCCGCGGCACTGCCGACGGGGTGACCGAACCACAGCGACATGCCGGTCGGGATCACGGTGATGACGATGATGATGCGCAGGAACTGCTGCGCGGTCAGCAGCGGCAGGTCGGCGCCGGCGCGCTCGCCCATCACGAGGCTCTCCATCAGCCCGCCGGGTGTGCCGGCGTAGTAGGCGGTGGCGCGGCTGTAGCCTCCGAGCCGCCGGAAGATCAGGAAGTTGCCGCCGTGGGCCAGCGCGACGAAGACCGCAAGGGCCGAGAGCGTAAGGACCAGGTCCCCGGCCTCGGAGATCAGCTCGGGGCGCACCTGCGTGCCGATCATCACGCCGATGAGGCCGATGAAGAACGTCCGGAAGCGCATCGGGAAGCGGTAGTCGCGCAGTTGCCCGTGCTGGAACAGGCCGACCGCCAGCGCCGCGACGGCGAGACTGCCGAGCATGAAGGGCATCGGCAGATGCAGCGCCTGCGCCACCAGCCCGCCGGCGCCGCCGAGGGCGAGCAGCAGGGTGGTGAGGGCGATCATGCGGAGGGTCAGCGTTGTGCCGGGCATGGCGCGACCTAAGCCGATGCGCGGCAGATGTGCAACGTGCCGCGCTACCGGCACTTTCCGGGGGCCGGCTCCTGCCATAGATACGGGCACATGCAGCCCGCGCTCTTCATCGCCGCCGAGATCTACCGTGGTTCGAACTACGGCGCCCGGCACCCGCTTTCGATCGAACGGGTGCCGGCGGCGATGGATCTGACCCGGGCGCTCGGCCACCTGCCACGCGCCCTGTTCCGCACCAGCCCGCGCGCGCGACCGGCGGCGCTTACCGGGTTCCACACGCCGGACTACATCGCGGCCCTGCAGGCAGCGGAAGACGCCGGCACGGTGAGCGAGGAGACCCGCAAGCGGCACGGGCTCGGCACGCTGTCGAACCCGGTCTTCCCCGAGATGTTCCGCCGCCCCGCCACGGCGGTCGGTGGCGGGCTGCTGGCCGCCGAGCTGGTTATGTCGGGGCAGGTGCACGCGGTGCACAACATCGGCGGCGGCACCCACCACGCGCTTGCGGACGGTGCCAGCGGCTTCTGCTTCCTCAACGAGCCGGTGCTGACGATCCAGCATCTGCTGCGGCTCGGCGCGCGGCGTGTGGCTTACGTCGACATCGACGCGCACCACGGCGACGGTGTCGAGATCGCCTTTCACGGCTCCGAGCGGGTACGGGTGATCTCGGTGCACGAGGACCGGCGCTGGCCCTTCACCGGCGCGCTCGAGGACACCGGCGGCGGCGCGGCGTTCAACCTGCCGGTGCCGCGCGGCTTCAACGACAGCGAGTTCGCGCTGGCACTGGAAGAGGTCATTCTACCCGCCGTCGAAGGGTTCGCGCCCGACGCGGTGTTCCTGCAATGCGGCTCGGACGCGCTGACCGAGGATCCGCTGTCGCGGCTGGCGCTGTCGAACAACAGCCATATCCGGGCGGTTTCGGCGTTGCGGGCGCTGGCGCCCCGGCTGATCGTCTCGGGAGGCGGCGGCTACAACCCGTGGAGCGTGGCGCGCTGCTGGGCGGCGGTCTGGGCAACGCTGTCGGGGCAGGCGTTGCCCGAACGGCTGCCCGAGGCGGCGCGGGCGCATATGGCCTCGCTCGGCTGGAGCCGCAAGGGACGCCCCGAGCCCGTGCTGCTCGAGACGGTGCGTGATGCCCCGCGCGAAGGGCCTGTGCGCGATGAGCTGCGCGCCGCCGTAGCGGTGCTGCGAGAGCGGCTCTGAGGGCCTGACAGCATGGAAAAGCCCCCGAAGGACTTCGGGGGCTTTCTGTTCAAGCGCGTTCGACCGGGGCGTTACTCCACGGTGACCGATTTCGCGAGGTTGCGCGGCTGGTCTACGTCGGTGCCCTTGGCGACGGCGGCGTGGTAGGCGAGCATCTGTGCCGGCAGCGCGTAGAGCAGCGGCGCGAGCCGGTCGTCGACGGCGGGCATGGTGATCATCTGCCAGACATCTTCGCCCGCCTCGGCGGCGCCCGCCGGGTCGGTGATGAGACAGACCTTGCCGCCGCGCGCCATGACCTCCTGCATGTTCGACACGGTCTTGTCGAACAGCGCGTCATGCGGTGCCATGACGATCACCGGCACGGTCTTGTCGATCAGCGCAATGGGGCCATGCTTCAGCTCGCCGGACGCATAAGCCTCGGCGTGTATGTAGCTGATTTCCTTAAGTTTCAGAGCACCCTCGTAAGCGAGGGGATACATCATGCCGCGCCCCAGGAAGAGCACGTCGCGCGCCTCGGAAATGCGGATCGCGGCCTTCTCGATGGTCTGGTCGCGGTCGAGCGCGGCGTTGAAATGCCCGGGCAGCCCGCGCAGCTGGTCGAGCAGCGAGGCGACCTCGTCCGCGCTCATGGTGCCGCGCACCTTTGCCGCCTTGATGGCCAGCAGCAGCAGCACGTTGAGCTGGCAGGTGAAGGCCTTGGTCGAGGCGACGCCGATCTCGACACCGGCGTGAATGGGCAGTGCGAGGTCACTCTCGCGGGCGATGCTGCTGGTCTCGACGTTGACGACCGACACGATCCGGTCGGCCTTGCCCCGGCAGTAGCGCAGCGCCGCCAGCGTGTCGGCGGTCTCACCCGACTGGCTGACGAACAGGGACACGGTGCCCGGCAGGATCGGCGGCTCGCGGTAGCGGAATTCCGAGGCGATATCGACCTCGACCGGCAGGCGCGCCAGCTTCTCGAACCAGTATTTCGCCGTGAGACAGGCGTAATACGCGGTCCCGCAGGCGACCATGGTGAGCCGATCTATCTTCGTGAAATCAAGGCTTTCCGTCGGGATGTTGATGTCATCCCCGGCAAGGTAGGCGGTGAGCGCATCGGCAAGAACCGTCGGCTGTTCGGCGATCTCCTTGGCCATGAAGTGCTTGTAGCCTGCCTTGTCGACCCGGGCGGCGTCCATGCGGATGCGACGCATCTCGCGGCTGACCGGAGCATCGGCCTCGTCGAAGATCTCGGCGCCGGCGCGGGTGATGACGGCCCAGTCGCCCTCTTCGAGATAGGTGATGCGGTCGGTGAACGGCGCGAGCGCGATGGCGTCGGAGCCCACATACATCTCGGCGTCGCCATGGCCGATCGCCAGCGGCGAGCCCTTGCGCGCGACGATCATCAGGTCCTCTTCGCCTTCGAAAAGAAACGCCAGGGCAAAGGCGCCCTCGAGGCGGGCGAGCGTGGCTCGGGCGGCCTGCACCGGGGTCATGCCGCTGTCGAGATGATGCCGCGCGAGCATGGCGACGGTCTCGGTGTCGGTGTCGGTCTCGGGCGCGTGGCCCTCGGCGGCCAGCTCGTTGCGCAGCTCGCGGAAGTTCTCGATGATTCCGTTGTGCACCACGGCGACGGGACCGGAGCGGTGCGGGTGCGCGTTCTTCTCGTTGGGCGCCCCGTGGGTGGCCCAGCGGGTGTGGCCGATGCCGGCCTTTCCGGCCAGCGGATCGTGCACCAGCCGGTCGGACAGGTTGACGAGCTTGCCCACCGCGCGCCGCCGGTCGAGCTTGCCCGCGCCGTTGACGGTGGCGATGCCCGCGCTGTCGTAGCCGCGGTATTCGAGACGCTTCAGCGCCTCCACGAGGATGGGCGCCGCTTCATGCGTGCCCAGAACGCCGACAATTCCACACATGCCCGTTACCCCTTGGTCTGTTTTGCTTTTTTGGCACGCAGCACGTCGAAGAGCCGGGTTGCGAAACCGGCTTTCTCGACCTGCCTCGCGCGTCCCAGCGCCAGCGCACCGGGGGCCACATCCTCGGTGATGACCGAGCCCGAGCCGGTCATCGAGCCGTCGCCCAGCGTGACCGGCGCGACCAGCATGGTGTTCGAGCCGATGAAGGCGCCGCGACCGATGGTGGTGCGATGCTTGAACACGCCGTCGTAGTTGCAGGTGATCGTGCCGGCCCCGATGTTGGTGCCTTCGCCGATCTCGGCATCGCCGAGATAGCTCAGGTGGTTGGCCTTGGCGCCCTCGCCGAGATAAGCGTTCTTGATCTCGACGAAGTTGCCGACATGGGTGTCCTCGGCCAGCTCGGCGCCCGGGCGCAGCCGGGCGAAGGGCCCGACTGCCGCGCCGCGGCTGACGTGGCACCCCTCGAGATGGCTGAAGGCCCGGATGCGGGCGCCGCTCTCGATGGTGACGCCGGGGCCGAAGATGACGTTCGGCTCGATCTCGGTGTCGCGCCCGATGGTGGTGTCCCAGGCGGTGTAGACGGTCTCGGGGGCCTGCAGCGTGACCCCGTCGGCCATCAGCCGCATGCGGGCCGACTGCTGGAAGGCGGCCTCGGCTCCGGCAAGCTCGGCGCGCGAGTTGACGCCAAGCGTCTCGGTCTCGGCGCAGGGCACGACCCCCGCCGAAAGCCCGCGCGCGCGGGCGATCTCGACGATGTCGGGCAGGTAGTATTCGCCCGCCGCGTTGTCGTTCTCCACCGCTTCGATCAGCGCCATGAGCGTCTGTGCGTCAGCCGCGACAACGCCCGAATTGCAAAGCGTTATGGCGCGCTCTTCATCCGTCGCGTCCTTGTATTCGACGATGCGCAGAAGCGCGTCTCCCTCGGTCACGAGCCGACCGTAGCGGCCCGGGTCGGCGGCCTCGAAGCCCAGCACCACGACGTCGTGGTGGGCCCGCGCGCGGGCCATGGACTCGAGCGTGTCCTGGCTGATGAAGGGGGTGTCGCCGTAGAGCACGATGGCATCGCCGTCGAAGCCCTCGAGTTCCGGGCCAGCCTGCGCCACAGCGTGGGCGGTGCCGAGCTGCTCGCGCTGGATCACCACGTGCGTTTCGGGATCGTAGTCGCGCGCCGAGGCCGCGACCTGCTCTGCCTCGTGTCCGGCGACCACGATGGTCCGCGCGGGGTCGAGTGTCTGGCCGGCGCGCATGGCGTGCCAGAGCATCGGCGCGTGCGCGATGCGGTGAAGGACCTTGGGGAGATCTGACTCCATGCGGGTGCCCTTTCCCGCAGCAAGGATGATCAGGGCGATGCTCATGCGTTTCTCTTTGTGTTTGTTCTGCGCCCGTTTTATCGGGTCGGGTAACAGGGGCAAGGTCGCACGTATCACGTTGGATTTCGAGGTGTGACAGCAGAGGGGTGACGGCATGCGCACGGTGGTTTTCGATCTGGACGGAACGCTCGCGGACACGAGCGGCGACCTGATCGCCGCGGCGAACTGGTGTTTCGCGGAAATGGGCGCCTCCGTCCGGCTCGATCCCGAGGCCGACGCCGCGACGGCGTTCCGCGGCGCGCGGGCGATGCTGCGGCTGGGCCTGGGGCGTATGGGTCAGGCGGACGAGGAGACGGTCGAACGTTGGTATCCGCAGCTGCTGACTGCCTACGGCGAGGCCATCGACGTTCACACGGTGCTCTATCCGGGCGCGGTGGAGGCGGTCGAGGCGCTGCGCGAGGCCGGCAGCACCGTGTCGATCTGCACCAACAAACCCGAAGCGCTGGCCGAGACGCTGCTGTGCCGTCTGGGGGTGCGCGATCTGTTCGGCGCGCTCGTCGGGGCCGACACGCTGCCGGTGCGCAAGCCTGATCCCGCGCCCTACACCGAAGCGGTCGCCCGCGTCGGCGGGGCCGTGGGCCGCAGCCTGCTCGTCGGCGACACCGACACGGACCGCAAGACCGCAGCCGCCGTGGGCGCGCCCTGCATCCTCGTCAGCTTCGGCCCCGACGGCGAGGCCGTTCGTGACCTCGCGCCGGAAGGCGTCATCGGTCACTTCCGCGAGCTCGGGTCCGAGGTCGACCGGCTGCTCGGTTGAGGGCGGCGCCCGCCGCTGTCGGGCGGACAGTCCAAATGCCGCGTGCTTACAAGGCTCGCGGATTGACGCGCGCGGCAGGCAGGCGCATGAAGAGGCCATGACCGAGCGTTTCCAAGGCAGTTTCACCCAGCAGGAACCGATCCCCGGCGAGGGGATCGCCGCCGCCCTCGAGGTGCTGCGGCACGGGCGCCTGCACCGCTACAACGTGGCTGCGGGCGAACTCTCCGAGACCGCACTGCTCGAGCAGGAGTTCGCGCAGGCCACCGGCGCCCGCTATGCGCTGGCGGTGGCCTCGGGCGGCTACGCGCTCGGCTGCGCGCTGCGCGCCGTGGGCGTCGGGCCCGGAGACAAGGTCCTGACAAACGCCTTCACGCTGGCGCCGGTGCCGGGGGCCATCGCCTCGGTCGGGGCGACGCCGGTATTCGTGGGCGTGACCGAACGGCTGGTGATCGACCTCGACGACCTCGGGGAGCGTATCGCCGACAGTGGCGCGCGGGTGCTGATGCTCAGCCACATGCGCGGCCACATTTGCGACATGGACCGGTTGATGTCGCTCTGCGATGCCGCCGGCGTCACGGTGATCGAGGATTGCGCCCACACGATGGGGGCGGCGTGGAACGCCGTGCCCTCGGGCCGTCACGGCGCGGTCGGCTGCTATTCGACGCAGACCTACAAGCACATGAACTCGGGCGAGGGCGGCTTCCTCGTCACCGATGACGAGGAGATCGCCGCGCGGGCCGTGATCCTGTCGGGCTCCTACATGCTTTACGAGCGCCATCTCGCGGCGCCGGGGCCCGAGGTCTTCGAGCGGGTGAAATATCACACGCCGAACGTCTCTGGCCGCATGGACAACCTGCGCGCCGCGATCCTGCGCCCCCAGCTGCGCGCGCTCGACGCTCAGGTCGACCGGTGGAACGGGCTCTACCGGACGCTCGAGGCGGGCCTGCGCGACTGTCCCGGGCTCACGCTGGTCGACCGTGACCCGCGCGAGCGCTTTGTCGGCTCCTCCTTCCAGGCGCTGATGCTCGACTGGCCGGCGTCGGCGCTCGAGGCGCTGCTGGCGCGCTGTGCCGCGCGCGGGGTCGAGCTGAAATGGTTCGGCGCGCCCGAGCCGGTGGCCTTCACCTCGCGCTACGACTCCTGGCGCTATGCCCCGTGCGCGCCTATGGCCGCTACAGACCGCATCCTCGCGGGGCTGGTCGATCTGCGTCTGCCGCTTACCTTCTCGCACGACGATTGCGCGCAGATCGCCCGGATCATCCGCGCCGAGGTTTCGGCGGTGCATCAGCAGGGCGGCTGACAAGCCGGCCGGTGGTCGGATGAGACCTTGGGAGGAGGGCCGCGTACAACGCGCGCGTGATAGGAACGGAGCAGGGAGACAACCGCTATGACCAACGTCGACAGCATTCCGGAAACCGCGCTTGCATGGCACCGCGAAGGGCGCGGTGCCGTGCTCGCCACGGTGGTCGAGACATGGGGCTCGGCGCCCCGCCGCGTGGGCGCGCAGCTGGTGATTTCGGGCGACGCCGAGATCGAAGGCTCGGTGTCCGGCGGTTGCGTCGAGGGCGCGGTGATCGTCGAGGCGCTCGAAGCGCTGGACGCGGGCGCCGCGCGGTTGCTCGAGTTCGGCGTCTCCGACGACGATGCCTTCGCGGTGGGCCTCGCCTGCGGCGGCAGGATCCGCGTGATGGTCGAGCCGGTCGGCAAGGTCCTCCCCGAGGACATGCTCGCGGCGCTCTGCGAGGCCCGTGCCGCACGGCGCCCCGTGGCCTATGTCGTCGACACCGAGGGCGGCGCGCGCCGCCTCGACGAGACCGGCCACGAGACCCGGTTCCGCATGGATCGCTCCGGCTTCGAGGAAGACGGCCGCACCTTCGTCGCAATCCACAATCCGCCGCTGCGCCTGATTGTCGTGGGCGCGGTGCACATCGCCCAGGCGCTGGTGCCGATGGCCCGGATCGCCGGCTACGACCCGGTGATCGTCGACCCGCGCGAGACCTTCGGAGCCGAGGCCCGCTTCCCCGGCGAGACGGTCTCGAACGACTGGCCCGACGAGGCGGTGCAGAAGCTCGGCCTCGACACCCGCACCGCGCTGGTGCTGCTGACCCATGATCCCAAGATCGACGACCCGGCGCTCGAGCTTGCCCTGCGCGCGCCCTGTTTCTACATCGGCGCACTTGGCTCCCCCCGTACCCACGCCAAGCGGGTCGCGCGGATGCAGGAGGCCGGCTTCCTGCAGGCCGAGATCGACCGCATCCACGGTCCGATCGGGCTCGATATCGGCGCCGCCGGCCCCTCCGAGATTGCCGTCTCGATCCTCGCCGAGATTACGCGGGTGCTGAGGAAGGGCGCATGAAGTTCGGCCCCGTTCCGCTGAAGGATGCGGTCGGCGGGGTGCTGGCGCATTCGCTGCAACTGCCCTCCGGGCGGCTGCGCAAGGGGTTGATCATCGCGCCCGAACATCTCGACCAGCTCGCCGCGGCAGAGCTCGACGAGATCGTCGTCGCCCGGCTCGAGCCCGGCGACTTGGCCGAGGACGCCGCTGCCGAACGTCTGGCCCGCGCGCTGCTCCCCGAGCCCGAGGCCGCGGGCCTGCGCATTGGCCGGGCGGCCACCGGACGGGTGAACCTGCACGCCACCGGCACCGGCGTGCTCGAGGTCGACGCGGCCCGCATCGACGCGGTGAACGCCATCCACCCGATGATCACCGTGGCCACGCTGCGCCCCTACCAGGCGGTCGCGGCGCGCAGCATGGCGGCGACGATCAAGATCATCTCCTACGCGGTGCCGGGCGAGGCGCTCGATGCCGCCTGCGCCGAGGCCGGCGGCGCGCTGCGCCTGCGCCCCGTGCGGGCCCGCACCGCCACCCTCATCGAGACCACCATCGGCAAGCCGCCGTCGCCCAAGGGCCACCGGGCGATGCGGGGGCGGTTGCAGCGCATGGGGGTCGAGCTCGGTGATCCGGTTGTCGTCCCGCACGAGACCGCGCCGCTCGCCGCCGCGATCGGCAATGCCACCTCCGACGTGGTGCTGGTGCTCACCGGCTCGGCCACCTCCGACCTGCACGACACCGCCCCCGAGGCGCTGCGTGCGGCGGGCGGCCACGTCACCCATTTCGGCATGCCGGTCGATCCCGGCAACCTGCTGTTCTTCGGTGCGCTGGGGGCGCGGCCGGTCATCGGCCTGCCGGGCTGCGCGCGCTCGCCGGCGCTCAACGGCGCCGACTGGGTCCTCGAGCGGATTCTCTGCGGGGTCGAGGTCACGCCGGGCGACATCATGGGCATGGGCGTGGGCGGCCTCCTGAAAGAGCCTCCCTCGCGCCCGCGCCCCCGCGAGGGCTGAGCGCAACCGCCAGCCAGGGGCCTCGGCAGGCGTTTCTTCTGGCCCCAAATATCCCGGGGGAGTCGCGCAGCGACGGGGGCAGCGCCCCCGAAAGATCCCGCCCTCGCAAGAGGCGCGGTGCCGGGTCTCCCAACCGACACATCTCAAGGCTCCAAAAAGAAACCCCGCCGGCGAAGCGGCGGGTTCGGTAATCGTGTCCGGTGACGAAAGGCCCGGGCTTACTTGGCGACGGGGCCGATCATCATGATCATCTGGCGGCCTTCCATCTTGGGCATGTTCTCGACCTTGCCCAGTTCCTTCACGTCTTCGGCGACGCGCTCGAGCAGCTCGCGCCCGAGGTTCTGGTGCGCCATCTCGCGGCCGCGGAAGCGCAGGGTGATCTTCACCTTGTCGCCCTTTTCGAGAAACTTCAGCACGTTGCGCATCTTCACATCGTAGTCATGCGTGTCCGTGCCGGGACGGAACTTGACCTCTTTGACCTCGATGATCTTCTGCTTCTTCTTCGCCTCGGACTCGCGCTTCTGCTGCTCGTACTTGAACTTGCCGAAATCCATGATCTTGCAGACAGGCGGGTTCGCGTTGGGCGAGATCTCGACGAGATCGAGCCCCGCCTGCTCGGCAAGCTCCATGGCACGCCGGGGCGTTTGGACGCCGAGGTTCTCGCCTTCGGCGCCGATCAGACGAATTTCCGGGGCCCGGATACGGTCGTTGACTCGGGGGCCGGTGTCGCGCGTGGGAGGCGCGTTGTGAGGTCTGCGGGCTATGGTATCGGTCCTTATTCCGTGAATGCTTTGAGCGTGCAAAATAAACTTGCAACGGCCCTGTTTCAAGCGCCAAATCCGCACCTGCAAGGGTCGATTTCCGTTGCCCGGCTGTTACGGAGCGGTTGACCGGCCGCTGACGGAGACCTGTCCGGGGCGGGCAGGCCAAAAGGTCGCGCGCTTTCGTGCAAAGCCGATATTGCGCCGAATCCACCGACCACGTTAAATCATGCAACCAGTTTCGAACATGGGGTGCCCGGGCGTGATGAGAAACGTCAAAAGACAACTTGTCTTCGTCCTGTCGCTGGCAGGAGCCTTCTGGATGCTGCTGGTGATTGCGGGCTGGCTGACGGATGATCAGACCTTGGTCCGGAATGGTGAAAACCAGTATGGCACCGTTCCGTCGACCGCCCTCTGCATCGGGCTGCTTTTCCTTGGCCTCGGTCTGACAACCCGGTCATGGCACAGGGCCCGGCCCGTCGCCATCGGAGCGGCGTTGACGGCCGCCGCCGTGGCCATGGGAAGCCAGATGCTGCTGCAGGTCGCCGCAGAGGGGCTCGATGATCCTGTTGCACTATCGTCGCGGGATTTCATGTCGCCGGCAACGAGCGTCGGGATCATGTTTGCGTCACTGACGCTGATGCTCAGCCTCGGGCCCGCGAGCCGCGCTGCTGGCTGCCTGCTGGCCGTGCTCGGCCTGTCCGTCTTCGTCGGGATCAGCCTTCTCAATCCCTTCGTCGTCGGGTCCATCTTCAACCTGCCGGGCTTGCAGGGGATGTCGTTCTACACCGCCGTCGCTCTCAGCATGTTCTTCCTGAACCAGCTGCTCTGGATCGATGCGCATCCCGCCGACGCCGCCCTGGAGGCCTGAGCCGGCGCCTTCCGTCGCGGTGCCCGGTCGCACGCGCAGGACCGGCCCGCGGCGCAACCGGCAGATCCCATGAAGAAAGAAAGGCCCGCACCGGGGGTGCGGGCCTTTCTCATCGCGTGTGGGTCCACGAGGGTCTCAGTCGAGAAAGGCTTTCTCGACCACGTATTGCTTGGGATCCGAGTTCGCACCTTCCTCGAGCCCGTAGCCTTCGAGCATTTCCTTGAGCTCGAGGTTGAAGGCGAGGTTGCCGCAGATCATCGCGCGGTCGGTCTCGGGGTTGATCGGCGCGACGCCGAGATCCTCGAAGGCCTCGCCCGAGCGCATCAGGTCGGTGATCCGCCCCATCTTCGCGCTCTCTTCGCGCGTGGTGGTGGGGTAGTACTTGATCTTCTTCCAGAAGCCCTCGCCGATCACCTCGTTGAGCAGCTCGTCGGTCTTGAGGCTCTCGATCAGATCGGCGCCATACTGCAGCTCGCCGGCTTCGCGGCAGGTGTGGGTGATGATGATCTCGTCGTAATCCTCGTAAGTCTGCGGCTCGCGCAGCAGCGAGGCGAAGGGCGCGAAACCGGTGCCGGTGGAGAAGAACCAGATCCGTTTGCCGGGCAGAAGCGCGTCATGCACCAGCGTGCCGACGGGCTTGGGCCGCAGGATGATCTGGTCGCCGGGCTGGATGTGCTGCAGCTTCGAG
>MDTG01125064.1_pt1 | contig 61540 bp, 61 predicted proteins | sample 811421 | NCBI WGS metagenome assembly MDTG01 (sample SAMN05326645, study PRJNA326480) | marine metagenome | isolation source: seawater | place: Pacific Ocean: South East | collected 2011
TAATTCTGTTTTAATAGTTTGAGTTTCTTCATAGTTTAGTAATATTAACTCATTCTTATTTTGCTTTTTTTTAAAATCAAAATAGATCCAATCGGCAATAGGAGAAATTGTGTTATTGAGTAAAATTGGATTTGTTTCAAAATTGTAGTTTTTATTTAAATAACCAACGAAACCTTGAGAGTCTCCTTCACAAAATTTCGAATTTCTAATTATCCTCTCATCTTTGCTATATTTAATAATGCTAAATACATTTTTAAAAAAATCAAAACTTACTAAAATAGTAATTAATAAGATTAGTGTAATTAAGATAATTCCTTTTTGCTTTTTATAATTAATACTTAAATTTTTAATTTTCATTTCTAATAAATAAGTAATCGTTTGTTAGATTTGATTTAAAATCTTTAAACAAATAAAAGTTTTTTTTTTTTAATATTTTACTTATTTTTTCAATATCTCTAAAATCACTAATTTCAATCAATAAACTATTTATAAATTTAAAAAATTTAGTTTTTACTAATTCTTTTAACACGATTTTTTCTAGGCCCTCCACATCAATTTTAACTAAATAATCGTAAGCTTTTTTACTAATAATCTTATTCAAACCTTTGCTATTTATAAATCTGCATTTTATAATTTTTGAAAAACCTTTATTTTTTTTTTTTATTAAAGATGACATTCCTGTATGTTCAGGATTAAAATAAATATTTTGTAATCCATTTTTTTTATTTATACCAAATTCTAAGACTTTTCCTCTAACATCATTTAAGTTAAAATTTTTATAAATTTCACTGCACAATTTTTTAATTGGCTCAAAAGAATAAATATATTTACAATTTTTATTTTTTGAAGCAATGCAGGAATATAGTCCAATGTTTGAACCAATGTCTAAAAATATAAAATTACTTTTATAAAATTTAAGATAATCAGAATAATCATTTCCATAAGCACCTCCCATGCAATACCTATAGGTATTATCATTTTTATTCTGATTCGATAACTTAACTCCATAAATAGAATATTTAAAATTACCAAACGATAATTTTATAAATAGATTATATATTCTAACTTTTTTGTATATAAATAATTTTGTTAATAAAAGAGAAATTACATAAATTATATAATTGTAATATTTAATCATGTATTAATATTAATTATATTAATTTAATTTATGATCAAAGTATTTTATTGGGCTCCATTTATTTCAAAGATAGCAACACCAAATGCTGTAATTAATTCAGCTTTATCTTTAAAAAAATACTCCAAAGGAAACAAGGAACCAATGATTATAAAACTTTTTAATGAATGGTCTGAATATTCAACTGAATTTAAGGATTATAAAATTCAATTTATTAATTTATTTAAGTTCAAATTGAATATCGTATTGCCTGAAAGGGGTTTTTTATTAAGTAGATTATCTTTTTTATTAATTTCATTTATTAGTTTTCTACCTTTGCTAAAATTATTAAAAGAGAAAAAACCAAATTATTTAGTCATTCATCTGAATACTGCTTTACCTTTAATTTTATTATATTTATTTAAATTTGAAACTAAATTTATTCTTAGAATATCAGGAAAGCCTAGATTAAACTTTTTAAGAAAATTTTTGTGGAAACTGATTTCTGAAAAAATATATAAAGTAACCGCACCAACCAAAATAATTGCTGATGATTTAATAAATAAAAAAATTTTTTCTGAGAAGAAAATAGACGTTTTGTATGATCCAGTTATCAAAATTAACAATTATACAAAAAGATTTAAAAAAAAATTTGAAAATAAAAACAAAATTATAGCAATAGGAAGATTAACAGCTCAAAAAAACTTTCCATTTTTAATTGATTGCTTTTCATCTATTGAGAAAAAATATGACTCTTATACTTTGCATATTCTTGGTGATGGCGAGCAAAAAAATAAACTAGAAAGATTAATTAAATCAAAAAATCTAAATAACAAAGTTTATTTGCATGGATACAAAAAAAATATAAATGAATATCTCAACAATTCTTTTTGCTTTGTTTTATCTTCACTTTGGGAGGATCCTGGTTTTGTAATTATTGAAGCAGCAATGAATAATACTGTTATATTGTCTACAAATTGTGACAGTGGTCCTAGAGAACTTTTAAAAAATAAAGAAAATAGTTTTGTATTCAATAATAAAGAAAGTTTTATTAGGTCATTTGAAAATTTAGTTAATTCAGATGAAGATTTTAAACATAACATGAAAATTAAAATGAAAAAAAATGTAAAAAAATTTACATTATTTAGACATTATCTTAAATTAAATAAGATAATACTATAAACTATTAATTATTTTCTTGAAATTTTTTATACCTTTTTTTTGACTGAATCTATCTAATTTTTTTTTAGCTAAAATTGTTTTAGTTTGGAGGACTTTTTTATTTTTAAAAAATTTCATAATTTCTCTAGCTAACTTTTCAGGATTTTCTTTATCTAGTAATTTACCTCCCTTTCCATTTAATAAAATTTCAGATATACCAGATTTATACTTTGTCGAAATAACTGGAACATTCAATGCTAGTGCTTCTATAATTACATTTGGAAATCCCTCGTAATTTGAGGTTGAAACATATAAATCTGAATTTTTAATATATGGTAAAGAATTTTTAATGTTGCTTAATATTTGAACATTATTACTTAACTTATGAAAAAAAATAAATTTTTTAAATTTTTTGTATTTAATTCCATCACCAATTATCAATAAATTTATTTTTTTGTTAATTTGATTAATTATTTTAAAGCTATTAAGCAATAATATTTGATTTTTTTGATTGACTAATCTACCTACGTTTATAATGAGATTTTTTTTAAATTGAATATTTTTTTCTAATTTACGATTTGATTTAGTTTTAATATTTTTAAAGTTATAAAAATTTTGTAAAGTTTCAACCTTTTTACCTATGAATTTTCCTAGATCTTTAGAAAGTTCAAAGCTATTTGCGATTACTAGGTCAGAATATTTATAAAGAAATTTTACTAATATTTTTATAATTTGATTTTTTATAAAACTTTTAAAACCATAGCTATAATTAAGCTCCGAAATATGATTCCTTTCGAATAATATTAATTTGATTTTATTTTTGTTAGCTGTAGCAAATATGCTAATTATATTTGCGAAATTTTGATTTGAAATTACTATTACTTTTTCGTAAAAATTTAATTGTTCTAAATACTTTCTTCTAAGACTAAAAAAAGAAAATAATAAACGGCTATATTTTAATTTTGAAACTCTAAATTTTTTTTTAGTATAAAACTTTATTTTGGGTTTTTTTGAAATAGTTAAAAATTCTATATCGTAATCTTTTGGCACGCTATTAATTAACTTTGATATTGAAAGATCTGCTCCTCCTATCACTGAATAAGGATGAAAAAAAATAATCTTTTTTTTATTCATATGCAGATTTAATATATTAATTTTGTTAATATTACGATATCTATAACATTATGTTTGTAATCATTGGGGCTTCAAAAGGTTTAGGCAAATCTTTATACTCAGATTTTTACGAGAACGATTTATTATTGATATCAAGAACTAAAATTGAGACAAAGAAAGAAAATCACCACCATTTACAAATCGACATTAACAATTTTGATTATAGTATTCTAAAAAAATATATTGATAGAAAAAAAATAAAAGGAATTTTTTTTACTGTAGGAATAGTTAGTGATAATGATAATTTTAACTTAAGCAATAAGGATAAAGATAATATTCTTAATACAAATTTTAATTCAATAACAAAAATTAATGAATATTTAATAAAGAATAATGCTTATGAAAATAATTGTTTAATTTGTTTTTGTTCAAGTGTGACAACCTTTTTACCAAGATCTAAACAAGTAATTTATTGTGCGTCCAAAAACGCTTTAGATAGTTATTTCTTAAGTTTTAGGAGTTATTGCAAAAATAAAAAATTAAATCTTAGAACCTGCAATCTGATTTTAGGGTTTATTGAAACAGACATGAATAAAGGCAAAAAAACTTTTTTTCCAAAAAAAAATCCTGACGAAATTTCCCATTATATTAAAAATTATTTCAAAACTTTAAATGGTAAAAAATATATTCCTTTTTATTGGTTATTTATAAAAATAATACTTATTTTAACTCCAAACATAATTAAAAATTTTTTAATTAATAAGCTTAATATATAAGCTAAAAAAATAGTCTTTTATAAAAAATATTTGAAAACTTATTTTTCGGATCATTTTTTTTTTTGTATTTAATTATTTTTTTGAATTGGGGATAAATTTTTTGAAAACGATTTTTATCTAAAAGTATATCTTGAGTTAAATAAATTAAACATTTATTTGAAATAATAATTTTCATTAGTCTCGAATAAAATTCTGGAAATTCTTTTTTTTTTGTAAACCGCTTCGACCATTGAATTGTCAAATCAAAACCATCTAAAGAAAATGATAGAAAATTTTGACTGTATTTGTGTTTTTTTATACCAAGCCACCAGGACTCCATTTTAAAAAAATGACAAAGTTTCGTAATTTTATATAAAAGTATTTTTGCTTTTTTTTTGGGCAACAATATCTGAATGTTAACTTTTCCTTGAGGAAAAAGTTTAGACTCTTCTGGTAGGTATTTTTGTTGCGGAAAGTAAAAATCTGAATAGTGTTGTATTTTTTTTTGAGACTTAGATACTTTAAATAAAATATTATTTAAATATTTTACAAAAATTCTTTTAATAAAAAGTTTATTAAATATTATATATAAAAAATAAATAATTAATTTTGAGACATTATTAACATCCAAATCAATTTTTTTAAATTCATCGTTGTCTTTATCTTTTGTCCATCTGGCTGCTTTAAATATTCCTCTACCATTTATACTAAAATGATCTACCCATGCACCCATCATGTCATATTTTTCATTTTCAAATAAACTAAAATACTCTAACATTTCTTTATAATTTTCAAATTTCTTTGTTTTTACTAGAAGTTTAAGATTTTTAATTTTTATTAATTTAAGTTCTGCTTCTAAAATTAAATAATTTAGACCATAAGTGCCAATTGCATATTTAAATTTTTTACTATTTTTTTTTATATTAGAAATTCTCCCTTTAGAGTCTATTATTTTAAGGGAACTTATATTATTAGAAAATGGTCCGTACTTGAAAGAGTCTTTTCCATGTACGTTTGAATTAATACATCCTCCAATAGTAGCATTATTCGCTCCAGGAACTGAGTGAATATAGTATCCTTTAGGCATAATAAAATTAAGTAAACTCTCAATTTTTACCCCACATTGAACAATGATTGTTTTTTTTTTAAAATTTATTTTAGATATTTTATTTAGTGATTGAAGATCAATAGTGCAATCGTCATTTAAAAAACAATCACCGTATGAACATCCTCCCGCTTTAAAACTAAAAGAATTTATATTACTTGAGCTTATTAGTTTTTTTATTTCCTGGTATTTTTTAGGAAAATAAACTTTTGATCCTATTTTTAGAGTTCTGCTCCAGTTATTTACTTCTTTAAACTTATAATCTACCATTGTTAATTATTATTTTTTTTTAAAAAATTATCTAAATTAATCAAATTCCATAACAAAATTCGGTTTTCTTTTTTTAAACTCCTGTGTTCGGTTAATTTTTTTGAAAAGAAATTTTGTTTATTCCTTAAATAATTTGAGCTTAAATTTGAATATATTTTACTATTCATTAACCAATTTGAGATTGGTGCAGAAAAACCCATTTTTTTTCTATCTGTAATAAATTTCGTTAAATCTTTATCAAAAGTTCTTTTTAAAATGTATTTTGTTATACTGTTTTTTATTTTAAAATTACTGGGAATTTTTTGAACACAATCAATTAAATCATAATCTAAAAATGGTGATCTTACTTCAAGACCATGCATCATACTTAATCTATCAACTTTTACTAAAATTTGACCTTGTAAAAAAGTTTTTGCATAAAATTCAAGACTTTTGTCAATTAGATTTGAATTATGATTATTATTCCATAAATCAAGAGATTCTGAAAAAAGTTCCTCCTCAGTAGTCTCTTCACCAAAAATTTCTGAAATTTCCTTAAAGTTTAGAGGAGATAACCATTGGCAATGAGCTAAACCTAAATTGCCACTAAATCTTAAAAACCTATCTGTTTTAAACTTAAAATTCATATTAGAATACTGAGTTGGAACAAAAGAGACCAAAAAATTAAATATTGACCTAAAGTGGTGTAAATTAAACTTGCTATATATATCTGCATATTTAATTGCATTAAAGGTATCGTAACCTCCAAATACTTCATCGCTTGCGTCACCTCCCAAGGCTACTTTTACTTTGGTACTGGAGTGTTTGCATAGTAAATAATATGAAATTAACGAACTATCACTCAATGGTTCATCCGATCTTAATAAAAACTCACTACACAAATTTTCAAAATTTTGCATATCTATCATTTTTGCATTGTGTTTTGAGCCAATTCTTTTAGAAACATAATTAGAATATTTAGACTCATCAAATGAATTTTCAGCAAAATTTATAGAAAAAGTATCTATTTTCTCTTTTTTGTGTTTTGATGCTAGCAAGGCTATAATTGAAGAGTCCAATCCCCCACTTAAGAAGACTCCGACTTGGACATCTGCAACCAATCTATCTTTTACTGACTTATTCAATAATTCATAAATTTTTTCGGACCACTGTCTTTCATTTAAATTATAATCTGGAGTAAGTTTGTATTCCCAGTATTTCTCTATTTTTAAATCAAAGGTATCCAATTTCAGAAGCATATTAGATCCCGGATTGAGCTTTTTTACATTTTCATAAGGTGTTAAATCAAAAGGAAAATAACCATAGGCACAATATTTTTTTAAATTTGAAAAATTGATTTTCTTATCAAAACTATTTAGTTGAGATATAGCTGATAATTCTGATGCAAAAATAAATTTTTTATCTTTTAAATAATAATATAAAGGTTTTTCCCCAAACCTATCCCTACTTAAAAAAATTTCTTGTTTTTTTTTATCAAAAATTGCGAAGGACCACATTCCATTTAATTTCATTGAGATCTTTTTTCCCCACTCTTTGTATCCATGAATAAGAATTTCAGTATCAGAATGGCTAGTTTTAAATTTATATCCCAAGGCAACCAGCTCACTTCTCAACAGCTTAAAATTATAAATTTCTCCATTAAATACCACGCAATAATTTTCATCACTTGATACCATTGGTTGACCACCATAATTTAAATCTAAAATTGAAAGTCTGTTATGAAAGAAAATCAGTGAAAATTTATCATTTCTAAATTTGAATGAATCATTATCATCTGGCCCCCTGTGATGTAAAAATTTTTTTGCTAAATTAAATTGATCTGTATTTAGCTCATAATTTATAAAACCTAAAATTCCACACATAAATTTTAAAATTTACTTTCTATTAAATCTTTTCTTATTTCTGACAATTTCTTACTTTTAGATGAAAAAAATTCTAAAGTGAGAGTTTTATTAAATTTTTTTTTCTTAAAAAATTTAATTTCATCTTTTATCATTTTAGTATCACAAATGTTAATATTCTTATTGCTTATTTGCACATGATTAATAATTTTTTGGTTTTTTATATAAAATCTTTTAAAATTTATTTTCTCTATTTTACAATTTCCAGTATCAAGTAACAGCTTAAGATTGTTCTGTCTTAAACTAGATATAAATTTTAAAGCTTCATAAGGAGTATTTAAAAATAAATTATCATACTTCTTACTTATTGGCTCTAAATTAATAGTTACAGATTTTTTTTTTTGCAATTTCACAAATTTCTTTAAAAAAAAATGAATTTAAACTATGTATAATTTTTTTGTTTTTTATCTTTCTGGATGGACATGAACCAATAGAGACTTGTTTTATATTAAGATGTTTACACAAAAGTATCACTTTCTTAAAATGATTTATTAATTTAAGTAGGTCTTTTTTTGATTTTATTTTTATTTTTGAATATTTATAGAAGATAGATTGAAGTGATAATATTTTACATTTATTTTTCCTCAAATCTATCAAAATTTTTTTTCTTAAACTTTTTTTGAAGATGTTCTTTTTTATTAGTGACGGTGCAACTTCAAAATTTTGAAAATTATATCTAGACGAATAAAGAATAAAGTCTTTAAAACTTATCTTTTTAAAACTAAGATTTGTTAAACATATCTTCATCGATATTGAAATTAATCTGATGATTTAATTATAGATTTAATATTCATATTAAGATCAGTAATATTTTTTTCCTTGTTTTTTAAAAAACTATTTACAATAAGGTTTAAAATCACAAACAGAAAGAATAATAAAAAAGTTACATAAATATAATCATTACTTAAACTCAAAAATAATTTTAGACTTACTAGAAACAAAACGGTCACAAAAAAAAGAATTAAAATAATCTGTTTTAATTGATATAAACCTTTCTTCTCTAAAGCTATGCAGACAAAAAGCGTAAAAATGTCCTTAAAGGATAAAATTATTCTATCAAAAAAAGAATATGAAGTTTTACCTTTTTCTCTTGGCGAGTGTTTTATGGAAATTTCATTAATTTTAAATTTATATTTTTTTGAAAAAAAGATAACAAATCTTGCCAGTCCTTTGTACTCCATTAATTCATATATCTCTCTTTTGAAAACTTTAATTCCACAAAAAAAATCTTTTAATCTTATTGAAAAAAGAAAACTTAAAATGAAATTATAAATTTTAGAGAAAAATTTTGTCAAAATATTATCTTTTCTTTTTTCTCTTACACCATTAACTAAATCAGAACCCTTATAAATTAACTTCAGCATTGTCATGAAATCTTCGGGATCATATTGCATGTCAGCATCAATTGTGCAAATAATTCTACCAGTTGAATGATTAATTCCTAAATCAAGACAATAAGCTTTACCAACATTTTCTTTTAAATTTATAACTTTTAAATTTTTAATATTTGAAACAATAATCTTAATTTTTTTTTCAGTATCATCATTCGAAGCATCATTAATTAGAATGATCTCATATAAATTTGAATATTGGCTATTTAAAAATAATTTATCAATTTTTTGAATTAATTCCTCAATATTTTCGCTTTCATTATATGCGGGGATTAAGATTGATATTTCTTTTTTCAAATTATCCATTATTTAAAAATTTGTTTATTTTTTGTGTTAAGACAAAATTATTTGAATTTTTTTTTGAAATAAAATTTTTAATAACTTCTTTCATGTTATTTTTTTCATCAAAGAAACTAAATTTATGTTTTATTATTTTACCTACTTTAAAATTTTTTTTTGCTTTAACAATATATTTAGATGATTTTATGGTATGATCTTTATCATTAAGATCGCAAACAATTGTTCCTTTTCCACAAAAAATTTTTATGATTTTGATATTTTTCTCTGAAGCATAATTTAAGGAAAGATTTATAGATGAAACCAATTGTTGTTTTTTGAAAACATTTATTATTGAAGTTTCTATATTTTTCTTTTTAATTATTTCATATTTTATGATCTTTAAATCTCTTACGTCAAAAAAACTGATAAAATACTCAAAGCATGTGGGCCTAATAAATGATTGACTCCGTATTTCATAAATCTTCCACATTGTTGAATATTTATTTCAATAAACTTTAGTTTGCCTAAACTTTTCGATGTAATAATTTTTTTTGCAAAATTCAAACTTTTAGAAAAAAGATATGGATAAGAAACTATTAGATTATTTTTATATTTCTTAAGAATTTTTTCCTCTTTTTTTTTAAAAATCAAAGGTTTTTCTACTAACACTTTTTTACCAGTTTTTAAAAATTTTATTGCAAGATCGGCATGTGTATCAATTGGCGTAACTATATCAACAAAACTTATAGACTTATCATTAAGTATGTCTTGCAATTTAGATGTTAGATTAAATAACTTAATTGATTTGTCATTAAGAATTTTTTTATTTTTATGAAAATAAATTTTATTAATAGAAATTTTTTTGATTTTTTGTAAATATTTTAGATGGACTTTTCCCCAGTAACCAATACCGATTAATGCTGCACCTTCTAATTTCAATTTAGGTAATTTTTTTTAAAATTACTTCTCTTCATAGCTAGCTTTACAAAATTTAAAATGAATTAGTTGATTTTAAATTTTTGTCATCCTTAACCAAACCATTATCCTCAAAATACTCTTTTTTATTCCACCTTTTCTTGATGTCACTATACACATGTTTTACTTCTTCTCTTTTATTTTTTGGACCTACAGCAATTGTCTCGTCTTGTTTTGCAGAATCATTTTTAGGCTTGTTGTAGGCATTCCACTCACTATTTATCTCTAAAGCCATCCTATTGCATCTGGCAGTTGAGTGAATGCATGTATGACAATGAAATGATTTATCTTGTGAAATTTTAATCATTTCTTTTAACTCAGCGACATTTTCAGGCTGTTTGCCTAAGATTCCATAATCAAATGAAGGAGTAGCTATACTTGAGCATCTATAAATATGCCCACTAGATCCCATTGTTGTTTGATAGTAAGTGTAAGCACATTGCTTATAATTTTCATCCAACATTCTGTCGATATCTTGATTTACAGGTGCGAAGTAAAATACAAAAGGTTTCTCATCTTTGCTTTTTGACATGTATGGCTCAAGTAATTTTTTAAATTTTTCATGTTCTTTATTTTCTATTTTCTGTTTATAATTTTGAACTTTCTTAACCTCATTGCCATATTGAGCATATGGGATAGAAAATCTTAAAGAATCAACTTTTATCTCTTTCATTAAATTTATAAAATTTTTTAACTCCTCTTCACTTGAGTTCCATTTGTTAAGCAAATAGGCAACTCTAATAGAGCCTTTAGATTTTTGTTTTTCTCTCTCATGAACTAAAATTTTTATGCCTTCGATAATATCTGTCCAAGCGTCATATTTTATATTTTTTGTTTTCATGTGACTTTCAGGAGATCCTCCGTCAAGACTACAAGAATAATAATCATATTTACTTTCCATCAAGCTTACAAGTTCAGTGCAAAAACCATTTTTCTCTTGGAGTTTTTTTAATTGAGATCCGTTAGAATGAATACCAAAATGAGCATTTAGTTTTTTCGTTAACCTCATAAAATCCATAAAGTAAGGATTTAATAATGGTTCAGTGTAAGCTCCTCCATAAACATAATATTCAAAAGTATTTGGACCTATTTCTTCCATCAACTTAAGAGCTTTCTTTTCGTCCATACCCAGCGCCATATCTAACTTACTTCCCTGACAATAAAAGCAATGGAAATCACATGCTATCTCTTTATTTGAAGGTAAATGAATTTCCATTTGTCTTGGCCAAACAAAATCTTTTTCGAATATATCCTCTTTATCAACCCAATCAGTGAGGATTTTCATATAGTTGTAATTATCTAAACGAGCCATTTTTAAAATTTAATAATGTTACATGTTTTTAATTATGCTATTAGAATTTTCAATGAAAAAAAACCACAAAAAATTCATTAATTTAATTTATATATCAATTTCTATAATACTTTCATTATTTATTATCAAAATTTCAAATAATTTTGAATTCTGGACTAATTTTTTTAAATTATTTGGAATTAGTAGTTTATGGCCTTCATTTGGTGACTTTAGATCACATCAAACTCTACCTTTAACAGTTGATCAGAATATAAATCCATATTTTGAACATCCAAATGATCCATGGAATAGAACAATAAATTATCCATTTGTTTGGTATTATATTTCAAAAAATTTTAATTTACTTAATGAGCATATTTTTTTAATAATTATGTTCTCTCTAGTTTCTCTATACACATTTTCAGTATTTAAATTAATGGATTTAATTAATTCGAAATTAATTGTTAAATTAATAATACCGATTTTTTTTTTATCTTCATCTTCAATGTTAACGATTGAGAGGGGAAACACAGATATCATATTATTTATTTCAATTTTTTTTATTTGATATATCAATAATTTAAATATTTCATTTTTATTATATTTATTTAGTTCAATAATTAAAATTTATCCTTTAATTATTGGTTATATTTTTGTGGATAATATTAGAAATTTAATTCTTATATTGTTTATATTAATAGTGGTTTTTTTATTTAATTTAGAATATTTACATTTCTATTTGTCTAATACATCATCAACTTATGACTCTGGATTTGTGTATGGAGTTAAATCTCTATTGAATGGTTACCCAAAGGCTTTGGATAGAATGGGTATAAATATTTCAAAAAATTTTATTATTGATAGTTTTATATATATAGCAATTTTATCTTCTGTTTTATATTCTTTTCTTTATGGTTTTAAAAAAGAGAAAGTAATATCAGAAAAAAAAAAATTAGATTTAAATGAAAAACTTTTTTTAACTAGTTCCACAATATATATAGGTACGTTTATTATATTATCTAATTATGATTATAGATTAATATTTCTTATAATGACGATGCCATTTATTTGCAGAAATAACCTTAAACTTATAGATTTAATATTTATTTTTTGTTTTTTAATTTCTATTAATTCAATTCTGATATTTGGGTTTGTAAAAAACCCAATTGGTTATCTTTATGTTGGTACCTCTATACATTTATGCAAAATATATATGCTTATTTATTTAAGTTATAATATTTCTAAAATATTAAAAAGAAATATTAATTTCTTTTCATTTAAATTTTTAAAATTTTTAACTTAAATAAAACTAGCTATTTTTTAATCAATTTATTTTTTTTGAGCAAAAATAAATAAATGCACAAATATGTAATGATATTAATAATTATTAATAAAATTTGAAATTTTGAATTTATTACATCTGTCAATGATATTAGGATTATAATTAAATTATAGGAAAGTATGATTAAAGATGAAAGGTTATTTATAAAATTTTTTTTAAAATTAAAATTATCACAAAAAAATTTAAATATTAGTTGATGAAGGTGTAAATTATCTGGTTTAAGAGGAGATATATTTGTTTTAAGCTTTCTTATAATTGAAAATAAATTTTCAAAACATGGATACCAAATTAGTAAAATAATAAAAAATGGTGATAAAAAAGGGTTTTCTACATAAGTCTTAATAAGTATTGTAGCTATAAAAAACCCTAATAGATAAGATCCACTGTCTCCAATATAAATCTTATTAAATAAGTTTAAAATTAACATTAGAAATAAAACAAAAATCGTAAATTGAATAAAATTTTGGTCTGCAATAGATGAGAATGTATCTATGCTTACAAGTGCAATAAGTATAATAATATAATAGCCAGAGATTATACCATTTAAACCATCAATAAAATTTGACCCATTAACTAAAATTACAATACAAAATGAACAAAAAAATATATTAAATAAATCATTATTTAAAAATTGATCTAATAAAAAAATTCTTGTGTTTTCTAAATAAATATTAGTTAGTTTTACAAAGATCAAAATAATTGCTGTTTGAAAAACAAGTCTAAAAAATGGGGAATTTAAAATTTTAAAATCTGATAAAGTTCCAGAAAAAAAAATCAAAAGATACAAAATTTTCTGAGTGAGGTTAATTTGAGGGTTAAAAAATAATGCTAATATTAAAAAATAACCACCTAAAAGTGGTGGAATATAATTAGTTGCAAAATTTTGGTGAGGATTTTTGTTTGTATTTAGAAATAAATTTTTAGGTATTAGAATATAAATCAATGCCAGTAATATAATAATTACATAAAAATACGTATACATTTTATTTTTTAAGAAGATAATTAATAGATAATCTAATAAGGTATATAATTGAAATTACTTTGTTAAACTTCATATATTCATTGTAAACTTTAAAACCATCATATAATTTCTGAAAAACATTTGATGAGAGGGAATTATCTAATTTTCTCCATTTGGTTAGTGAGCGCTCTAATCCATAAAATTTTACATTTTTTTTTGCTAAGTTTAACCATAATACATAGTCTTCTTTTGTTACTAGTGATACAAATTTACATTCATCATCAAAAAGATTTTTTTTTATCATTACTGTTGAGAGTCCAATATCACAAGATTTAATTAAGTCATCAAACGTTAAATATTTTTTTGCCATTCTGTTACCAATTCTTCTATCTTTATGATCAATTATATCATAGGAGGTAAACGAAATTTCATACTTATTTTCAGTCATAAATTTAATTTGATCACTTAACTTATTTTTTTCCCAAATATCATCACAATCTAAAAAAGCAATGAGTTCATTTTTTGAATTTTTTATACCTATATTCCTAGATAGACCAGCACCTAAATTCGTTTTATTTTTAATTACTTTTATTCTAGAATCTTTATTTTCTAAATTTTTGATATATTCATAATCATTTAAATCTTCATCATCATAAATTAAAATTATCTCAAAATCTGGGTAGGTTTGATTTAATATTGAGTCAACAGAAGCCTTTACAAATTTTCTTTTTTTGTAAAAAGGCATAATAATACTTACTGACATATATTATTTATTTTCAAACTTAGTTAATAATTTTTCATAATCTTTTGATCTATCAGACATTAAAAACCTATTAAGATATTTTTTTGAAATATTATTTTTTTTAATAGCTAAATTATAATTTTTAATACAATAAATCATTTTTTTACAAAGATCATCTGCATCATTGTTCTTTGATAAGGTGCCCCCTTTTCCATTTAATAATATTTCCCTGGGGCCACTTTCGCAATCTGTTGAAATACAAGGCACGCCATAATTTATCGCGTCCAGTAATACATTTCCTAACCCCTCATAAAGAGATGATAAAATAAATAATTTAGAATTTTGAAGATATTTATTAGTTTTATTTGTCCAACCTTTTATCAAAATTTTTTTATCTAATTTTAAACGGGATATTTCATTTATTAGTTTACTTTTTAAAATACCGTCTCCAACCAACACAAGTTTATAATCCTTATATGATTTTGAAAAATCATAAAAAGCTTTAATAAGTAAAATTTGATTTTTTTGTTTACGAAATCTACCTATATTAATAATTACTTTTTTTTTTAAAAATTTTTTTTTATTTATTTTTTTTAAATAGGGATTATATATGGGAATAATTTTATTTTTGTTTAAAACTATTTTTTTCAACGACTTACATGAACCATGTGAATTAGTTATTATGCAATCGCAAAAATTATAAAATATAATTTTTAAAAAAAATATAAAAAAAGAAACTAATTTATTTTCTGCATAAATTGTTGAATATATCGGGTCTTCAGAATTTCTTATTACGATTTTTACATTTGCAATAAGACAAACTATTATTGCTGCGATATTACTTTGCATTGAATGAACGATTAGATTTTTTTTTTTTAATTTTTTTATTAAAGAAAAAAGCACTACCATTGACGATAGGGCTGAATTAATTCTTGAGGGTAGAATATTAAGAATTGGTGTTTTCTTTACTGCGTATATTTTACAATTCTTATTTAAAATATTATTTGATTTTTTTTTTTGTGATAGAGGAAATAAGATGAATATCAATGTTAGAACTAAAGGTATTTATTAAATTTTTTAAATTTTCCTCAACCCCCCCTCTTTCGAAAGATGGGTAATATATTATTAGACTTTTTTTTTTCACAATCTAAAAATTTTTCTATTTAAGTACCAATTAACAGTATTATTAAGTCCAACTTTAAAGTTTGTAAATTTTTTAAACTTTACATATTTCATTAATAGTCTGTTATCTCCATGAGTTTTATTTACATCATAATTATTTTTTTTTGACTCAATAATTTTTTTTATCTTAAGTTTTTTCTTTAAGTAGTCACTAATTCTCTTAATATTGATTGGTCTAGATGAACAAATATTTAAAATTTTATGTTTAAAAATTTTTACTCTTATCAATTTTTCTAAGATTGTAACAACGTCTTTAATATAGGTAAAATCCCTTTCATGATTACCATAATTATTTAGATAAAATAGTTTATTTTTTTTATGTGCATATAAAATTTTAAAAATAAACATGTCAGGTCTCCCCCACTCTCCATATACTGTAAAAAACCTTAAACCTATCAAATTAATACCTGTCTTATCTGAAACTTTTTTTGCAAAATTTTCATTTTGCAATTTTGTTTTTGCATATATGCTTTGCGGTAAAAGATTTGAATTTTCTTTAGATGGAAACTTTTTCCTGGAACCGTAAACTGAGCTTGATGAAGCATAAAAAACTCTTTTTAAATTATCCATTTTTTTTATATTATTGATTACATTTTCAAAACCGTCTCTATTAACTCTTAAGTATTTTTTTGGATTTATTAGAGAATATCTCACACCTGCTTGAGCAGCAAAATGAAAAATGAAATCAAAATTTTTATTTGCAAAATATTTCTTTAGAATGGTTTTTTTTGTAATATCAATTTTTTTAAAGTGAAAATTTTTTGATTTTCTAAGTTCTCTTACTCTTAGATTTTTAAATCTTACAGAGTAATAATTATCAAGATTATCTATACCATATACAATTATTTTTTTATTTAAAAGATGTTTTGCAAAACTAAATCCAATGAAACCTGCTACACCAGTTATAAGTATTTTCATAATAAAAATATTAAGCTAAAATGCTTTACTAAATTAATTTATGTCTCAATTCAAGTTTAGCATTATTACAGTTGTAAAGAACGACCAAGAAAATATCCTAAAAACATTAAAATCAGTTTTAAAACAAAAAAAATTAGTTAATCTTGAATATATTGTTATTGATGGCAACTCATCTGATAAAACGTTGAATATAATTAATCAATATCAAAATGAAATTGATAAAATTATTTCTGAAAATGATAGTGGAATCTATTACGCTATGAATAAAGGTATAGAGTTAGCTACAGGAAATATAATTGCTTTTTGTAATTCTGGAGATGAATTAAAAGATAATGGTTTATATTATATACAAAAAATTTTTTTAAGGGATAATTGTGACTTTGTTTTCGGGACAATCATAAGAAATTATATTGGAGATAGAATTATAAAACATGGATACAATGAGAAAAGAATTTATTTTAATTTTGATTTTGCAACTTCGCACTCATGTGGATTCTACGTGAAAAAAAATATAATAAATGAAATTGGAAATTATAATGTAAAATATAAATGTTCTTCAGATTATGACTTTTATTTTCGTTTAATTTCGTCCAAAAATTTTAAGGGAGGTTTTACAGAAAAGAACGAAATTGTTGGTGAAGTAGCGAGTGGTGGATTTTCTTCAAAACTATCATTTTTTGAACATTTAATTGAAGAAACAAAAATAAGAATTGATAATAATCAAAATAAAATCATGATTACTATTATCTTCATTAATGCTTTGTTAAAAAGATTTTTAAAGATATTAAACATAAAAAGTTAATTTAACCATTTTTGTGAATAAAAATTATTAATATTTTTAAATTTTATATATTTATTTTTTTTTACATCTACTAATTTTATGCCCGTTATTTCTTCGAAGCGATTATTTGATCTGATAAAATTTTTTTTATAGTTTTTATCTCTCGATTCTCTTGTCTTTGATGGAAAACTTTTATGAATTTTAATTTTTTTTTTTAAAAATTTATAATATTTTTTATCTAAAAAATATGCATTAACTCCGCTGGAATTAGTGCCTAGATAGATATAATTTTTTTTATTTCCAATGTATTTGAATGCCTCTATTGATGCACCAAATGCTAAATTTGAAAAATGAAACTTTGTTCTGTCAAAATTTTTATTGTATGGAACGGTAACAGCTTTTTTATCACCAAAAATAGAATTAAATTCACATATAAATATTACTGGCTTTATTTCATTAAGTTCTTTCCATGCCCAATAATCAATTCCATCAATATCTAAACTTAATAGCCCAATTTCTTTAGGAAGTTTTAATTTTTTAAAAAATTCATTTATATTGTCTTTATCGATCTTAAAATTGTATATATTTAAGTCATATTTCCATTTTACACTTTGATTAGAAATTTTTTTTATCTTATCAAAATTTGAATCAATTAAATGACCAGACCAATTTCTATATTTAAGTAGAAATCTAGTGTTAGATTCTTTATAATCCTCAGTACCAATTTCAACAAAAATTTTATTTTTTATTGGTAATGAATTTATTAGCCAATTTATGATTCCATCATCTCCCCATTGAGAAAAAACTGAGAATTCTACCTCACTAAGATTTTTTATAGATTTTATCTTTTTCTGTAAAAAAGCAAATTTAGTCCCTTCGAGAAATATTTTTTTTTCAAAAAAATCATATCCTATTATTCTTTGTAGAATTCTATTTATTAGTTTTTTTATCAAGCTCATTTTTTAGTATTATTTTTTAATAATTTTTTTAATTTAGATAAATTTAATGATGAATTTTTTGGGATTAGATTAATTTGGTTATTAAAATTATACTTTTTTGGTAAAATATTTTTTTTTTCAACTTTAGCAAAATCAAATATTGTTTGGGATTTACCCCCAACATTGATGATTCCTTTTTGATCAAGTAGTTTCATTATTATTGAGGATGCCTCCGAATGATAGATAAAACTACTTTTTACATTAGTGTATGCTATTTTATAATTGAACGGTCTTTCAGTAATTGATAATCTCAATATGAGGGAATTTTTGTACATTTGTACAGCACACTCACCACCTAACTTTGACCAAGCATAATTATTTATAGGTTTAATAGGACTGTTTTCTTTATAATTACCTTTTGTGCCCTCATATACGTAATTACTTGAAAAGTATATAACTTTTAAATTACGTTTTGCACTTTCAATTACTACATTACATGTACCTATGATATTTTTTTTTATGCTCTTTGAAATATCCTTTTCATGTAATGACATTGGTCTTGATAAGGCTGCGTTGTGAATTAGATAATTTGGTTTTATTTTATCTAAATATTTAGAAATACTTTGTAGTGATAAAATATTAAGCTGATGCTTGTTTGGGAACAGTATTTTATATCTTTTTGAAAATTTTTTAAAACTTTGAGCAAACTTTCCTGATCCTCCAGTGATTATAATAGTTTTTTTCACAGTGTTGATTCTTTAATAAAATAACATATTTGATTTATCAATATCTAAAATATAATGATTAATACAATTAATAATAATATTATGAAATATATATTAAATATAATTAATAAAACTTTTATTATTTTTGCAATTTCTTTATTTTATATTTTATTTTTCGAGATATTTTTGAGAATTAGCTTTGCTTTTCTTGATAAAAATAAAAATTACTTATTATATGGTTTTAATAAAAATTATAGTTTCGAAATAGTTGATTTAAGTGAATTTAAATTTAACTTAGATGATTTAAGAAATCAAAATGTTAATAATAATAATGTAGAGCTTTCAACAAATAATTTTAAAGAAACAAAGCCAACTATCTGGGCGTTTGGTGCATCATTAACATATGGTTTGGCCTGTGGTACCAATTCATCGTCATGGCCTAGTGAGTTAGATAAGATTAACAAAGATTTTAATATTGTTAATTTTGGTTTTCCATCAATTTATTCTGAGGACTCCATTAAAAAATTAATTTATGAGTTAAATAATAAAAAAATCAAAAAACCAGAATATATTCTTTGGGCTCATAGAGATGAGGAGAAGTTAGCTATTATAAGGGGCTTAAAAAGAAATAGAGAAAAAATAAACGATCAATTTTCAATTTCAAAAGGAAATAATAATTATTACTTAATGCGAATAGAGAAAACATTAGAAAAAAATTCAATTTCCTATTTAATATTCAAACATATTGTAACTAAAATGCAAAAAAGATTTAATATCTACAATATAAAAGAGACAAAACCAAAAAAGTTTACAGAAAGAGATTATAAACTTGCGCTAAAAAATTTTGAATTAAATACCCTTGATGCAATCGATAAATCTTTATCTATTGGTTCTAAAGGTTTTATAATTGTTTCTTTATTTACCGATAATGAATTTGTCGAAAAAAGAAAACCTATTTTTTCAGAAAATTATTTAAATACAATTGAAAAAATTCAAGTTAATAAAAGTAACTTTGTTTCTTTTATAGATACCTTTGACCATTTAAATATAATTGAAAAAAAAGAATTTAAAGACTTTTATTGTGATAACAAACATTATACCCTCATTGGAAATCAGAAAATAGCTGAAATAATTAATAGAATATTATTTAATTATGTTTCCTCGAAATCTTAAATTTTGCCTGGCATTAAAAATTTTGAAGAATCTAAGAATTCATTAAGGTTATTTTCGATATTTAAAATTTTTTGCTTATTAACTGATTTGATCCATACGTCATAAAATTTTAATGAAGAAATATTTTTATAACCTCCAATTTTTTTTAAAAAAATATCCATATCATCTATAATCCAATTATTTTGTCTATAAATATTATGCATAAAATAAAACTTATAAATATTATCTTTTGAGTAATTTAGATTAAGTTTATCAAAATTTTTAATTGCCCAATCTAAATCTTTTCTATTTTTTGCATGATATGAAAAATTAAAACTCTTATGAGGATTATTTTGTGATGAAGCAATTACTGGTATTTTAAAATAAGCATATTCCCAAGAGATAGTTCCATGTACAGTGAGAACACAATTAATACCCTCATTTATTAACTGATGATGTGATGTATCTGATGGAATAAATTTTAAATGATTATACTTATTTAAAAATTTTTTGATTATCGTATGAGTTTCTTTTTTAAAATCGGGATGAGTCTTAATATACCACTCATAATTAGTTTTTTTTGAAAAATTAGATAAATAATCAAACCACTCATGAAAATCATTAAAAATATTATCCTTACCATACGGATGAGGGTTATCCAAAAAACAATGTGCTGCGATTAAAAATTTTTTTTTATTGTTATTATTCAAAACTCTATCCGAATCATCATATTTAGAAAATGCACTTTTGGTTGAGTAATGCATATTAACGCCTATTTTTCCGTCAAACCTCTTCAAACATTGTTTTTTAGAATATCTCAAAGCTTTATTTTTGTAATTTGAATTAAAATTATTAAAAATTTTTTTATAATCAGAAAAAAGATCATAACCAAAAAGTTTTTTTTTTGACAATCTATAAACATTATGAAAATTGACTTGAAATACATCGCATCCTTTTTTAACTCCAATTCTCATTGGTATTGCAGAATAATAAACAGAATGAGAGCCAACGACTGCTTTTACTTGAGTTTTATTAAAGTAATCTTCCCAAAAATAAAAAGCATATATACAGTCTTTAAAGAATAATTTAAAGTTTTTAGATTTTAAATCAATTGTTGAAACAGAATATTTTTGTATATAACTATCATAAATTAAATCTCCAATCCAAATATCGTTGACTTTAAGTTTAAGAAGATCTGATTTTGTCTTCATTTTCGAGAAAACCTTTTTAATCATGCAATCTGATTTAATTTTTATTTTTATTTTGTTTTGTATAAAAATAAAATCTAGAACATTAAATGATCTATATAATTCATAATTATAATTATAATATAAGTTTTTATTCAGAAATTTTTTTACTTTAGACTTAAAGTTTCTTTGAATATCAGAATTATAAGCGATAATTTTTGTTTTGTATTTTTTTTGCATGTAATTTGTAAAAATTGAAAAACTTGCTTGAACTGACTTATTTGTTGTGAATTCACATAAAGTAATTTCATCAGAGAAATTAGTCTTTTTAGTGAAAACTTTTTTATTAAAAGAACTAATCTTTTTAATAATTTTTTTATTTTTTATGTACGAGTTGATGTTCACAATAAATTAACTTTCTAATCTGTATTTAAAATATCTTTTTAAAAACCTTAAGTTAATTTTAATAATATTAAACCAAATATTACAAAAATTATTTAAACCAAAATCCTTTTTGAAAGCATTATTAAGTACAAATATTGAGAATTTGAGAAATGGAAATACCTTATGAATATAATTACTATCTTGATTAAATAAGTAATTTTTTCTTGTGCTTACACCTCCATAAGCCGTTTTAAAATAACCTTTTTTTAATCTGTTAAAATCTCCATTTTCTAAGATTATTAAATTTACAATCCAATCCCAGGCCATATAGTTTAAATATTTTTTTGATTTTTTTAGATCTATTCTTCGAAATAATGAGTAAAAAATTCCATGAGAGTCAAAGCAATTGTCAAAAAATTTGGAGTATTTTAAAGACATATTACCAGTGATGTTAAAATCAACTATCTTTTTTTTTTTGGTTTGATCAATCTCAATAATACCTTTGCAGCAAGAAGCCGAATATTTTGGATTTTTCTCTAAAAAATGTAAATTATCTTTTATAAAATTTTTTGACTTAAGATCATCAGCTGCCATCCACATAAAATATTTTGTTGTTGATTTTGAATAAACAAAATAAAAATTTTTATTTATATTTATTTTTTTTTTTTGTCTAAAAATAATTAAGTTTTTTCTTTTTTTTTTCCACTTTTTACATATTTCAAGAGTTCTGTCATTTGAGCAATTATCTGAAATTATTATTTTGAAATTTTTATAACTTTGCCTAAATAAAAAATTCAAAATTTTGTTTACTCTTTTTTCTTCATTAAATACAGGTAAACCAATAGTTAAAATAGGTTGGAATTTTTTTTTTGACATTTAACTTTAAAATTCTTTATCTTTTTTCGATAAAGTTGAGTTTTTTAATCTCCAGAATTTTTTATATTTTTTGTCTAGGGGGTAAATTTTTTTTCATATTTTTGTGTATATTTATTTGTTGAAAAATACAAAACTTCTGTATCATGTTCTAAAGTCTGATAGGCATTAGCATACATATGTGGAACTATTAATAATCTCTTATTTTTTTTACTTAAAATGAATTGGTGTTTTTTTAAATAACTTTTATCTAATTTATTCATATTTATTATAATTACTTGTATTGTTCCTTTTAAGCATGTAATAATTTTCTGTTCTTTGAAACTTTCAGTTTGGTAATGAAACCCTCTAATAATTCCCTTTTTTTTGTTTTTAACATAATTAATTTGATGAATCTTTTTTTTAATTAAGTATCTGTATAGCTCGTCTAAAGAAAACACTTTTTCAAATGATCCTCGTTGATCTAAAAAAATATTTCTTTTAAATAACCTAATATTTTTTTCAATGGTTTTGATTAATCTAAAATTTTTCAACTTTATAACTTATATTTTGTATCAATTATTTGTTCTTGTGGAACTTTTTTTAAAAAATTAACATAGCTCTTATTTGTCGAACATAAAATATAAAAAGCTTTTTTTTCATAAAATGGTTTTTTTCTTATCTTAAATTTGTTATTCCGAAAGATATTCTTTAAATTATCTGATGCTAGTTGATCACATAGCACTAAATTTTTATAGTTGTTATCATATAATTTTTTTACCAAATCTATAGATTTTGAAAATCTTAAGTCGTCGGATCCATCTTTAAAACTTAATCCTAGTATATATAACTTATCCTTTTTTGATGTTAGAGATAATATCTTGTTGAAGTGCATTTTAAATATCTTTGTATTAATATCTATAATGTTTTCAAATAGACTATTATTTATTTTTCCTTGAGAAAATTTTGATAAAGCTGCAATATCTTTAGGTAAGCAATATCCTCCAAAACCTAAACCAGGATGTATATATGATGAAATAAGTGCTGGTTTACCATAAAATCTTTTATCAAGTTTTAGAGATTTAAATGACTTATTAATGTCTATATCTCCAATTTTTTCTCCTAACAAAGCAAATATATTTGAAAAACTTATTAAATTTGACAATAATGCATTCGAGAGTTGCTTAATAAATTCTGCTGTTGATGGGTTTACAAAAATTAATTCACCTTTAAAATTTTTATAAATAAATCTACTAAGTTTAATAAATGAACCTTCTTCGTGTCCAACGATAATTTTATCTGCATTATTAAAATCTTCCCAAGCGTATCCTTCTCTCAAAAATTCTGGATTACTGCAAATTATTAATTTATTCTTATTAAAAGAGTTAGATAATGTTTTCACTGTTCCTGGCACCACTGTAGATTTTAAATATACATAACTTCTTTTTAAATTTTTAATGTAAATTTCCTTTAAAATTTTTTTTACGCTTGAGATATCATACTCCTTTTTTTTATTTATTGGCGTACCAACACAAATGAAAAAGATATATTTTTTATTCTTTGATAATTTTAAATCATTTTGTAAAACTATTTTCTTTTTAGACAAAGCTTCTTTAAGCTTTTTGTTTAAACTAGGCTCTTTAAAGGGGATTTTGCATTTTTTCAATTTTCCAATTAGTTCATTATCTTTATCAATTGCTAAAACTTTTAGGTTTTTATTTGTAAAAGATAATGCTGTCGTCAGTCCAACAAAACCAAGGCCAATTACGCAAATTTGATTAAAAATTTTTTTCATTTTTAAGATATAAAAGATAATTAGAAATTCCTTTTTTTAATGAAATACTGGGCTCAAACTTTAACAATTTTCTCGCTTTTTGGATATCCGGACATCTTCGTTGAGGATTGTCTTTCAAATAATTTTTATCTTTGTGCTTTTTAAACTTTATAATTGGTTTATAATTAAATAATTTCATTGATAGTTTTTCATATAATTTCGATAGATTTCTCACTGAAATTTCTTGTCTATCATTCCCTATATTGAAAATTTCATATTTTTTATAGGTTAATGCATTTAAAAATCCTGCAATAGCATCTGCTATATAACAAAAAGCCCTAGTTGGAATGCCATTTGAATAGAGGATTATTCTCCTCTTTTGGATAATTGAATTTGCCAGATCTGCAGGTAAACGACCGTCATTCTTGCTCAATCCAGGTCCGTAGTTGTTAAAAGGTCTCACAACCACCACGGGTACGTTAAAATATTTAGCGTAAACATAGCATAATGTTTCTGAATATCTTTTTGACTCATCGTAACATGCTCTAGGTCCCGCACACGATACATTTCCTCGATAACTTTCAAGAGTTGGTATATTTTTGTTGTCTGGGTCTCCATAAATTTCACTTGTTGAAAAATACAAAATTTTTACTTTGGAATTATATTTTTTTGAATATTCTAAAATTTTTCTAATACCCAATACGTTTGAGTCAGCTGTTTCAAGAGGAAATTTTCTATAATAAACTGGAGATGCAATTGAAGCAGCATGAATAATGATGTCAAATTTTATTTTTAATTTTTCTATCTTTTCCTTAGTTATATCAAAATGTGCTAGTTTAATCTTTTTATTTTTTGGGATATTTTTTCTTACTTTAATATCTGCAAGATATAATTTTTTAATTTCCAAATTTTCCAAATATTTTGATAAATATTTTTCAAAATAAAATCCCACAAAACCAGATGAGCCTAAAAGGAGAATATTTTTTTTTTTAAAAAATTTCTTTTTATAATTTTTTTTGTGAATATAAACTAAATCTTCTTCTAGAATTTTTTTTGAAATATTTACCATTTTTTCCAAGCTGGTCTTTTCTTCCATAGTTCATTTAAAAATTTCTGTTCTCTGAGAGTATCCATACATTGCCAAAAATCATGATGTCTATAGGCCATCAATTGATTTTTTTTTGCAAGCTTTTTTAATGGTTCAAGTTCTAATACAGTTTTATTTGATTTTAAATAATTAAAAATTTTTGAATTAAAAACAAAAAAACCTCCATTAATCCAACTTTCATTCATTTGTTTTTTTTCATCAAATGATTTAACTTTGTTATTTAATAAACTTAAAGAACCAAATCTCCCTGGAGGATGAACTGCTGTGATTGTGGCTGTTCGTCCATGTTTCTTATGAAATTTTTCAAGTTTTTTTAAATTAATATTACTTAATCCATCACCATAGGTCATCATAAAATCAGAATTTTTAAAAATTTTTTCAAATTTTTTTAGTCTTCCACCGGTCATAGTATTTTTTCCTGTTTCAATTAATTTTACAGAAAATCTATTATCTTTATATTTTTTGAAATAATCTCTAATTACATAACCTTTATATCCAAGAGCTATATAAAATTCTTTATAACCATAAGAAAAATAGTACTTAATTATATGAAGTAATATTGGTATTCTACCAATTTTTACCATTGGTTTTGGCTTAGTACTTGTCATTCTGCCAAGTCTTGTCCCTAATCCACCAGCTAAAATCAATACTTTCAATTTATTTTGGTCGTAATATATTATTATGGTATACGTTAACTCATTAAAAGTTACTTTCTATTTAACACTTTTAATTATAAAATGAAGCATATTTTAAACATTTTTAGTAACCTTTTTTTCAGAAAAAACAGGAATTCAATCCAAAAAACTAACACCAATTACACCAATAAAGAAAAAATAGCTTTTGATCTTTTTAGAGAAGAGGAAATTAAATCTTCTTATGAACACTTTAAAAAACATTTCCCAAATATAGTTTTTTTAGATAAGAAAAAAATAAGAGAATTTTCAATATGTAAAGCCATAGAGAATCATCAAGATAATTACAATTATCTTGAATTTGGGGTATACAAAGGTGACTCTATTAATACTTTCGCTAAACATTTATCTAAAGTGAATGGAAAAATTTATGGATTTGATTCGTTTGAAGGATTAAATGAAGATTGGCTTGGTACCAGAATGACGAAGAATTTCTTTGATGCTGGAGGACAAATTCCTGAGGTAGAGAAAAATTGTATTTTGATTAAAGGGAAAATACAAAATACTCTAGAGGAATTTTTGTTGAAAAATCAAAACTTAAAAATCAATTTTTTACATATGGATTTAGACACATACCCGTCTACGAAATATGCTTTATCAAAACTTAAAAATTATTTAGTAAATAATGCAATAATACTCTTTGATGAGTTATATAATATGGAGGGATGGAAATCAGGGGAATATAAAGCTCTTACAGAAGTTTTTAGAGAGGAAGAGTATACTTTTTTGTCATTTAGCTCGGACAGAGAGCAAGTGGTAATTCAATTTTCTAAAAAATAATTTTTAATAAAGCTATATTATGAGAATTTTAATTTTAGGAAGCAAGGGTATTGTGGGTAATGCCATATTTAGATCTTTAAAAAATAAATTTATTTATGAGTTAAATTCAAATTCTTATGAATATAAAAAAAATACATATAAATTAAATAAATTTAAACCTTGCGATTATTTTGTACACGCTGCTGGTGTGACAGAGGAAGAAATTAACAAATACGGAGTCAAATCTGCTAAAATTAGATCAAGTCACAGTCTAAAAAAATTATTACTAAACTTAATCAATAAAGGATGTAAAAATTTTGTCTATATTTCTTCAATGAGGGTCTATAAAGAAAATGTGCAGATAATTGATGAGAATAAAACTTTGATCGATTTAAACTCAAGTTATAAAATTTGTCATTTTTTAGCTGAGAAAGAATTTAAAGTTTTAGCCTTAAATTATAGTGCAAATTGTCTTATTCTTAGACCTGGAGCAGTGTATGGCTTTCCCGCAAAGGGAAAAAGAAATAATAGAATGTCTCTAATTCCTTATTCTTTTCCTTATGCTTTATTTAAAAATAAAAAGATTATTCTCAAAACGTCTGGAGACCAATTTAGAAATTTTATATCTAATAATGATATTGCAATAAGAGTAAAAAAATGGGTCAATATGAAAAAAAAAGAATTAATTATTTCTAATGTAAAAGGTGACAAAACAATGACTGTTAAAGATTTTGCAAAATTATGTATTAAAATTTATAAAAATAAAACCAATTTTAAAACAAAACTTGAATTTAAAAAATCTAAAGAAAAATTTAAAAGAATAAAAATCCATCAGAATTTAAATATAAAAAATAAAGATAAAATTAATTTTTTCATAAATAAATTTTTTAATCAATTAATGTATTTTAAAAATTAAAATAAATAAACTTTTCTGAAGATCCCTTAGACAAAATAATACAAACTAAAACTACTATTATTGAAAATGTAACTGAGAAATATTTATTAAATTTTTCAAATAAACTTGAAAGATATCTAAGTGTTATAAATTTTTGGCAAAAATTTAAAAACAATATTGCAATTACAAAAAATACCAAAGTCAAATTAATTACGTCATCATTTTCATTAGCGAAAAATATTTCAATATCCACCAAATCATTTAACCTAAAAAATAACCAAAGAAAGGTTACTAATAAATAGGAATATAAGATTCTAAAATAAACAGGTATCTTGAGAAGCAAATTATTAAGGAAATTTTTTTCTAAAATTATTATTAGACCGTGCAAAGATCCCCAAATTAAAAAGTTATATCCAGCTCCATGCCAAATACCCGAGATAAGCATTGCAATAAATATATTTACGTAACTCTGATAAATACCTGTCCTAGATCCTCCCATAGGTATATAAACATAATTTTTAATCCAATTTGAAAGTGTTATGTGCCATTTTTTCCAAAAATCAGATATTGATTGACTAAGGTATGGGGCATTGAAATTTTCAGGCAGTTTTATACCTAAAGTAATTCCAACTCCAATAGCCATAAGTGTATATCCATTAAAATCAAAAAAAATTTGTTGAGAAAATAAAAATAAAGCTATTAATTTTTGATTAATATTGTGATCACTTAAGTTTGAAAATATTGGATCAATATATTGTCCAATATTATCTGCAAATAAAACTTTTAAAAAAATTCCAACTGAGAAAATAAATAAACCACGCAATATTTCTAAATTTTGATTGATTAACTTATTTTTTAATTGAGGGATCAGTGATTTTGGCTCAACAATCGGTCCTGCAATTAATTGAGGAAAAAAATATAAATAAGCTAATTTGGTTTTGTAATTTTCTGTATTATTTCTCAAATAAATTATTAATGCAATTGCTGAGAAAGAAATAAAAGATAATCCAGGAGGTATTTCAATTTGATTTATAAATTGTAAATCCAAATTTAAATGTAATACATTAACAAAAATAAAATTTAAATATTTTATAATTATAAGCGGTAATAAAACTAAAAAAATCAAAATAGGAATTTTACTCTTTAGAAAAACACTTAATGTACAAATCAAATAAACATAAAATAAAATAAAAAAATTTAAATAACCTTGAAATGAGTAAAAAGCTAAACCAATTAATCCAATTGCAGTTAATGAATTAAAAACTTTAAATCTAGCTAAAAATATTGCTAAACCCCAAAAAATTAAAAATTCTAACGAGGAAAAAATCAATTGATTAAATATTTGTAGATGGTGTTAGCCATAATTTTATGTCCTTCGACGTTGGGATGCCTGTCATTATATTCAACATTTGTTATATTATTAGAGTCAAAATCTTGGAATTTATTTGTTAAATCAAAAAAAGTTATGTTTAAGTTTATGCAAATTTCTTTGATATATTCATTAATAAATCTTAAATCATATTTTTTCATAAGTTTAAAATCTGGTGTAAATACTAAAATACAATCGATTTTACGTAAATCACAATGTTTTTTTAATTTTTTCAATTCGTTTTTTACAATATTCTTATTTTTTTCAACTTCATAGACCGAATTGTAATAGTCAAAAATGTTTGAGTCCTTCAAGTCATCTTTTAATAAAGAAATATATTTCCATACTTCAACCCCAAGATGGAAATTTCTTGTAAAAAAATTTCCTCTTTCATTAGTTAATATTTCTGCATCATTTACGAAATATTGAACTATGATTAAATTAGGATTAAATTTATCATAAAACTCAAAATAACTATTTATGTACCTTTGAGTGTTATAATTTCCTACACCTGCATTAATGATTTCCCAGTTTTTGCCATCTTTTTTTGCTAATTTTTCAATATTACTTGTCAAGATATAATTTTCATCAACACCCCAGCCTAATGTAACTGAACTACCTAAGAAAAGAATTTTTTTATCAGCTTCATTCCAATCGTTTAAATTAAAATTTGATCCCCTAAATCCATATGAATTAATTGATATTTTAGTATTCTGTAACTTAGCAGAAGAATTTTTTTTATGAATGTGATTTATTTTTTTGTTGCTGTGTGGTTCTTTTAATTTTTTAGCATATTTCCACATTTCAATGTCATAATCTAATATAATTTTGTTTTTAATGTTAAGGACGATTTCTATAAATAATAATACTATTATTATGCTAATAAATACTGTACTTAAATTGTAAAAAGAATTTTTTATTTTTTGTATCACAAAATAAATATGAAATTATTTAAGTTAATCATTATTTGTATATATAGAACATTATAAAATGAAAAGAGAAATCCAAAATTTTTTTAAAGAAAGAAAAATAGAAATTGATAAAATGCTAAAGAATAAGGATTTTTTAAATCTATCTCGTAAATGGTTAGCAAAATCTGTACACTACAAATATAATTATAATTTCACCTGGTTAGGAAGACCTATAATCAAATATCCTGATGATATAGTGGTGATGCAGGAACTCATTTGGAAAATAAAACCAGATCTTATAATTGAAACAGGCATCGCGCATGGGGGTTCGGTTATTTTTACTGCTTCTATGCTTAAAATGATGAATGTTAAGAGATTTAAGGTTATAGGAATTGATATTGATATTAGAAAACACAATTTACAAGAAATAAAAAAAAGCATTGTTTATAAACATTTGGATCTTATTGAGGGAAGTTCAATTGATATTAAAATCAAAGAAGTAGTAGAGAAAAAAATTAAAAAGTTTAAACCAAAAAAAATAATGGTAATATTAGACTCAAATCATTCTCATAAACATGTCTTAGATGAATTAAAAATTTATTCAAAATATGTTTCAAAAAATTCGTATATTATTCTTCCAGATACATACATCGATTTTCTTCCTAAAAATACGTTCAAAAAATGGAAAAAAAATGACAATACTTTCACAGCTTTAAAAGAATTTCTTTCTAAAAAGAAAAATTTTAAGATTGACTTAGAAATCAATAGAAAGTCTTTGATAAGTGAAGCTATCCAGGGATATGTAAAAAGAATAAATTAAATCATTTTATTATTGATATAATAAGTAATAAGAATACTTCCTTTTATTTTTTTTCTTTTTAAAACTTTCATATTTAAAAATTTACATATTTTTTTCATTGCTATATTTTTGTTATTAGTTCCGATGTGAATAACTTTTATTTCAGTTTTTTTTAATAAAAAATTGACTAATTTTTCAATTGCAAAATGGCCTATTTTTTTTCCATGAAATTTTTTATTTCCAATTAATATTCCGATATTTGCTTTTTTGGATTTAATATAAATTGTAATAGTTCCTACAAGAATTTTACCTTGATTTTTTATGATAGCTAAAAAAATTTTTTTACTTGAGTTATGTTTATTGTAGTAATCAATTAGTTCATTTCTGTTATATTTGTTATCTTTATGTCTAGAAAACTTAAACAGGTTTTGATTTTTAAACCAAGAAATATATTCTCTTTGAATATCTTTTTTTAAAAACTTTCTTAATAGGTAATTTTTTTTTTGAAAATAAATTCTATTTATTATCATTAATTATTTCGTATAACTTCTTCAAACTTTCCCTGTTTAACTATTTTGCCCTTTTCAAAAACAATTACTTTGTCACAATTCTTTAGACTCTCAACCCTGTGAGCTATTATAATTGATGTAATTTCTTTAATCGAAATAATATCGTTAATAATATCAAGCTCATTTTTTTTATCTAATGAGTTTGTTGCTTCATCAAGTATTAGGATTTTAGGTTTGTTATAAAAAGCTCTGGCTATACCGATCCTTTGTCCTTGGCCCCCAGAAATTTTCACTGCTTTATTTCCAATAACACGTTCTACTCCTTTTTCACTCTTACTTATAAATTCTGTTAGATTTGAAATCTTAATTGCATCTTTTAAACGTTCGGCATCTATATTTTCATCTTTAATTCCAATCGCAATATTTCTTTTAATATTATCATCTAAAAAATTTATTTTTTGAGGCACATAACCAACTTTTTTTGACCAACCAATAATATTCTCTCCTATATTATGTCCATCTACTGTAATATGACCAGATGATGGCTTTAAAAGTCCTGTTAATAAGTTAACGAATGTTGATTTGCCCGATCCTGACACACCAGTTATACCAATTTTTTCACCTTTTTTTATTTGAAATTTAGGAATACTTAAAGAATTAAATTTTGAGTTTCTATAGCTAAAATTTAAGTCAGATATTTCAATTTTATCCTTAAAATTAATATCTATATCTTTTTTTTTAAAAGTAGAATTAATTTTCACTGGGATATTTTTATTTAAATATTCAAATTCATTTAAGACAGTATCTAAATGTGTTGATCTAAAAATAATAGTATTAAAAGAAGTTGCAATCATTCTAAAAGCAGGGATAAGTCTGATGGCAGAAACGGATATAAAAGTAATTACAGGAATTGATTCATTTACATCACCTAAAAAATAGTAAGAAAAATACAAAATTAGTAACAACACTATCAGTAAACTAATCTCTATTATATACCTTGGTAAGACATTAAATATTGAATTGAATAATTTTTGTTTTTCAGAAATATCTTGTTGATATTTAAACAATTTATGAAAAAAGTTTTCTTTTCCATACAACTTAATCTCTTTAATCAAATCAAACGTTTCATTAACAACTTTAATATTTTTGATTTTATAGATGAAAAAAATCTTACCTCTCCATGAAGCCATTTTTGATGTTAATAAATAAAATGTTAATACAAATAAGATCAAACAAAATGTTGTAATTATTGCTGCATATGGACTGATAAAATATATTGATATAAAAATTATTAAAATTAAGAAAATCTCTCTTAAAATAACTAAGATATTTTCAATTATGCTAGTAGTTTCTGGCACACCAACGTTTATCAAAGAAATAAGGTATGATGGATTTTTTTGAATAAAATATTCATAGTCACAATTTAAGTATCTATCAAAAATTTCTGCCTTCTGAGAATTATCAATTTTTATCAAAAGCTTTCTTTGAAAGTAAAAAACTAACAATAAGAAAATATTTTTAAATGAAAAGAAAACTATCAAAATGCTAAAAGTGATAAAAATTGAGAATTCGTGGTTTAATATTGGATTAAATATTGCAATATTTTTTTCATCTAAAAATTGATTTAATTCAACAGGATTAAAAATATTATAAATTATAATTGGGATAAATCCTATGCCAATTAGCTCAAATAAATCTCCTACAAAGTTTGCAAGACATATTAAAAGCGATTGACGATAATATTTTTTTGGTAAGTATCTAAAAATAGTCTTTTTTATTACCTTGAAAATTTTCATTTATTTATTTTAAATTTATTCCATATTTTATAGAATGACCTGATTATTTCTGAAATGTTTCTATTAGAATAATTATATTTCCACATATTAAGACCAATATATGAATAGTCATTTAAATTTTCAGCAGTTGGACAAATCCCTTTTTTATATGAAATAATTCTATTTTTTTTATTTTGTGACCATGGAAAATGCAAATTTCCAAAAGCTATTTTTTTTTGAAATAATGGCAATAAATGTATTGAAGGATAAGCATTACTTACAGGCACTCCCTCAAGTTTTAAATTTTTAAATATTTTATCTCTAGATACTTTTATTACAGATTTGTCTATTTGTATTGCAAAATTATAGAAAGCATGAGTGCATCCTTTTTTAATAATTGGAAGTTTAATGCCTTTTAAATTTTTTAAACCATTTATAAGCTTAGTTGCGGTCTCTTGTTTTTGATAAATTATTTTATCTAATTTTTTTAATTGTTCAATTCCTATTGCAGCTTGTATCTCTGTCATCCTAAAGTTGTAACCAATTAAATTTGAAAGTTCATTTTTTGAAATATCTTTATTAACTAAAGATTCAGCGTGGTTCCTTATAAGTTTACATCTTTTCGCCAAATATCGGTTATTAGTTACTATAATTCCGCCTTCACCAGTATGAATGTGTTTATGAAAATTTAGACTGTAACCTCCTAAATCACATATAGTTCCAGCATATTTTTTTTGTATTTTGCTCCAATTGCTTGAGCAGAGTCTGATAAAATATAAAGTTTATTTTTTTTCGCGATTTTCAAAATTTCATCCATCTCACAAGAGTGACCGAAAATGTCTATTCCCATTATCGCTTTCGTTTTTTTAGTAATTTTTGAAACTATCTTTTTTGGATCAATACAATAAGTATCCTTATCTATATCCACAAATATTGGTATAGCGTTATAATGCAAGATAGCAGATGCACACGCAGACATAGTCCAAGGACTCAAAATAACTTCATCACCTGGTTGAATGTTTATAGCACCCATCATTGCAATTAAGCCTGAGGTCCATGAATTTAGAGTTATAGCATGTTTTACTCTAAATTTTTTTTTAATTTGATTTTCAAATTTTTTAACATATGGCCCTCCCTCTAAGGATCCCTCCCTTGCAATAAATCCCGAAAGCACTCCACTTTTGAGAACTTTTTTAACAGCATTAATTTCTTCAGAACCAATATTATTGCTTAGAGTAAATTTCGTAAGTTTCTTTTTTTTATCTTTTATTAATTTTTTGGACATATGCTTTCTTAAATATTTTTTCGCAAATAAGTAATGTTTTAGACGCCATTTTGCCAGAACATAAATTAAATTTTTTATTCAAATAAAAATTATTCAAATTATTCAGTACATTATACTGATATCTAAAAACAGTGTTTTTTAATCTTTTTTTGTTAATTAAGATCCCATTTTTTTTATAGACTGAAATTTTTTTATTACCATATTCTATTTCCATTTCTTTATTTACATTGGTTGAGCTTTCAAAAAAATCAATTGACGCATTTGTAAATTTTAATCTAAAATTAGCATTAAAATCGTTACCTTTTAACGATTTAAACTTTTCTACATTTTCTATCTTGTATTTATTATTAAAACAAAATAATAAAAAATTTATATAATGAGATGCATTATTTAATACGCCGTATGAAAAATAAACTTTAATTCTAAAATAAAGATTTTTATTTTGTAAAATTTTTTGAATTTTAAGATAATTTGGATCGGATATTCTTATATAATTTACAAAAATTTTAATTTTTTTTTTTTTTGATAAATTTAATATTTTTTTTGATAGAGCATATTTCCCTGTGAATGGTTTCTCACATAATATCACCTTTGGTTTTATCCTATTGATTACATCTTTTAATACATCAAAATGATTTTTAGTAGTAACACTCACAATAACAAGTTTAACATCTTTATCTTTAAAATAACTTTTTTCTATATTTGTCAATATTTGTAAATTATAATTTTTTTTAATACCGTTTAATTTTTTTTTTTTTTAAGTCGTGGACTGATAGTAACTTGAAATTCCTATGTTTTGATAATGCTTTAAAATGATTTTTTATATTTTTTTTTTTTTCTAAATCATATTTAAAACCTATTTTACCCAAACCTATAATTGATGTATTAATCATTTTAATTGTCTCAAATATTTTATTTTTTTAAAAGGTAAATTGTTTTTTTTTCCTTTAGGTGGAATAGCACAAAAAGTTTTAATGTTTAACAAACTAGAAATGGCCATTAATGTTGATCCACAACCTATGACGGCTTCAGCTTTTGAAAATAATAACGGCAAATTTTGATTTTTAGTAATTTTAAAATCTTTTTCACTACTTTTAAAAATTTTAAGCTCTTTCCAATTTTTTGGATATTCCAATGGGTGTAATTTAATTAGTATCTTTTTACTATTAAATTTTATTAAATTTTTATTTTTTAGAAAGAAATAAAATGCTTGAAATTGATCATAATTTATTTTTTCTTTCCAAAAAGAATTTTGCTCCTTTAATGGTTGACTTACGAATAATAAATATTTTTTTGATTTATTATATTTAGAATAATTTTTTTTGAATTTTTCTAAAAAAAAGTTTTTGATAAGTTTAATTTCAGAATTGAAAATTTTTTTTGCTTTTTGAAATGCATATTTATCTGACGTCCATATTTCATCTGGAAATATATATTTTTTTTTATACTTAAATCTTTCCTTGTAATAAGCCCAATGATCTATGAAAGTAATCGTTTTTATCTTTTTTTTTTTAAAAAAGTTTAAATATTTCATCTCAAATTCGTTTTCTACTCCTGAACTAAAAAACACTTCTTTTATATTTGATAGATCTTTTTTTAAATTTCCACTATCAAATTTTTTAACCTTTTTTAAATTTTTTTTAAAAATTTTTTTTGAAGGCCCGGATAATAAAAATTCACATTTTATTTTTTTTGAATTAATATAATTAGAGATAAGTTCAGCTCCTCCAGGATGATGTGAAATAACTAATCTCATTATATACCTTTTAAATAACTAAATTTTAATGGATCTCCAATTTTTAATTTTTTATTAACCTTTTTTCCTAAAACTTTAAAATAATATTTTGGAGAAATTCCTATTGCTGGTCTTAATACTTTAATATTTTTTTCTGTGATTTTTTCATTTTTATTTATATTTCTAATCACAATTATAGATCTTCTAAATTTTTTTGAAATACCTTCTTGTTTTGTAGGACCTAAATAAATTTTACCATTAGCTTTAAAGGCCAAATTCACCTCATCAACCATTTTTTTAAAATTATCTGGTCCTAGTGAAAACCTGGAGTCAGATGACAATGATTTATCATTAAATTTCAAATGTTTTTCAATCATAACTGCACCGTGAGAAATTGATGTAACTGGGACTACTGATCCTAAAGTATGATCAGATACTCCAATTAAACACTTAAATTTTTTTCTCATATATGGAATTGCAGATAAATTATAATCTTCTTCTTTTGCTGGGTAACTACTTGTACATTTGAGTAAAATTATTTTTTTTAAACCAGTTGATCTTACTATTTTTACTGCATCGTTAATTTCTGAAAAAGTTGCCATTCCTGTAGAAATTATAATTGGTTTTTTTTTTTTAGCTATTAGTCTGATTAATGGTAGATCGTTACATTCAAAGGATGCAACTTTATAGCAAGGTACTTTTAGAGTTTCTAAAAAATCAAGAGATTGTTTATCAAAAGGAGTGCTAAAAAAGATTAATTTATTTTTTTTTGCTCTCAGTTTTATTTTTTTATACCATTCCCAAGGCATTGCACTTTTATCATACAAATCATACAGTTTTTTTTTAAAAAATGGTGAATTTGGATTTTTTACTAAAAAATTTTTATTGTCTAAATTTAGAGTCATAGAATCTGCTTTATAAGTTTGAAATTTGATTGCATCAGCTCCAACTTCTTTTGCAATATCAATCAATTTTAAAGTTTGTCGTAAATTAGAGTCATGATTTGCAGATATTTCTGCAACAATAAGGGGTTTCAAATTTTGCCCAATTTTTTTCGATCCTATTTTAAAAAACATTCTTTTTTTTTAAAAAAGCAAATAATTTTTTTGGTGAAGAAATTTTTTTTAAATCTTTATCATTTATTTTCATATTATATTTATCCTCAATGTTCTGTATAATTGAGTACAAATCAAGTGAGTCCACATCAAGATTTTTAAAAGAGGTGTTTTCATCAAAATTCTTATCTATTGTTTCAACAGATTTTAAAATAATTTTTCTTAATTCTTTCATTATTATAAACTTTCTAATAACATAGTTGACCAACTTAATCCAACCCCAAAACCTGAACAAATAATTTTACTTGATTTTTTGAATTTATAATTACTTAAAATAATTGGTATTGAAGATGAAACTGTGTTTCCATAATTTTTTGATGAAAAAACAATCTTAGAATTTTCAATATTTAATTGTTTTGAAAGAGTGTCTATTACAAATTTGCTGCCCTGGTGAAGTATAAATAAATCTATGTCTTTGATTTTTAAATTTTCTTTTTTTATAATTTTTTTTATACTGATTGAGATATTTTTAGAGACAAAATCAAATATTACACGTCCGTTCATTTGAAGTTTTTTTTTTTTTGTTTATTTTTAAAGCCTCCCAATATTCACTCTTAGTACCGTAATCGAATTTTTTGAATATTAACTTTGGTTTATTTGTTGATAGAAGTGTTGATGAAGATGCATCCCCAAAAATCATTGCTGTCTCTTTATCTTCTTTATCTATAATTTTTGAATATGGATCTGCAGTAATTAACAAACCATTTTTCAAATCATTTGACTCCATAAATGCTCTAATTATTGAAAGCCCATGAACAAAGCCTGAGCATCCTAATGAAACATCAAAAACAATGCATTTATCTGATAGTCCTAATTCCTTATGAATAATTGAAGAATTGTGAGGAATACTTAAATAAGGATTTTGTGAAATTAAAACTAAGCACTCTAATTTATTCCTTAAATGTTTATGTTTATGGAGTAATTTCCTTGAAGACTTCAATGCAAGATCAATTGTAGTTTCATTTTTTGAGATTCTACTTAATGAGAGAAAACCAATCTTTTTTTCAATAAATCTATTTTTTAATTTGAATTTTTTATTCAAACTTAAGTTGCTTATCTTTTTTTTTGGAATGTAATAAGTGATATCTTTAATGCCTAGTTTCATTGTTTAACAAAATGTATAAACCCTAACAATTTTTTATCAAGATAAATTGAACTTCTATAAAATTTTCTTCTGATAGAGTCTTTCAATTGAATTCTTAATTCACTATACTTCAGATTTTTTACTTGTTCGATTTCTAATTTACAAAAAATCCAATTATTTTTAACTATCTTGTGATTAAGTAGTTTTTTATTCAAAGCAACAATTGTATCAAAAAAATTAAAATTGTTTTCTCTCAATATAATAGTTTTTTTTTTAATTAAATAATTCTTAATTAATTTATCTTCATTAAAAGAAGTCCTCTTTTTAATTAATTTTTTTTTTTCAACTATAAAAATTTTATTTTTTTTACGAAGATAATTTATTGTAGCTACCAAACTCTTTTTTTTTACTTTTGAAGTTTTAATCTCTAGTTGGTTTTTAGAAAATTTATAAAAATTAAATACAATTTTTTTTTTATCAATTATTTTATCGAATGCAAAATTAATTATGTCTGCACCAGTAATGTAATTTCTTTTTTCTTTTAAAGATAATTCCATTTTGTTTAATTATTTGAAATCTTCTTTGCTGGATTACCAAAGACTTTGGTGTTTCTTTTAACATTTTTAATAACTACACTTCCTAATCCAACAAAGCTATTGTTACCTACGGAAATGTTTGCATTCAATTTACATCCCGAGGCAAGCATACAATTTTTTCCAACGGAAACACCTCCTATAATCTGTGCCCCTGATGAAATAATTGTTGACTCTGAAATATTAACATTATGTCCGATATTCACTTGATTGCTAATTGACACATTTTTTGAAATAATCGTATTTCCAATGCTACCTCTCATTAAACTACAGTTTGACCCGATAGAAACATTGTTACCTATTATTATTTTTCCCACATTAGGAAATTTCAAGTATTTCGTGTCTTTTTGATAAAGAGTCATACCCTCATAACCAATGGTTGTGTTGGGACCAATTTTAACATTATTCCCTACCACACAATTCGCTAAATAAACATTTGAACCTATTTTACAATTTTTTCCAATTTTAACATTTTCTTTAATATTAACTTTGGAAAACTTTTTATTATTTTTAAAGATCTTAAATAAGTGGTTATTCATTAAAATTTTTAAAATTTTAATGAATAACTCTCTTGGCTTTTCTGATAAAATTATATTTCTTTTAAATTTATAAATATCTTTATCATCAGTAATAATAATACCGAATTTCTTTTCCAAATTTTTTTTAAATGACCTTGAATATTTTTTTTCATAAAACGTTAATGAGTTTTTTGACAAATCATTTATTGATCCAATTGAATCAAAATATATATTCTTTATTCCAAAGTATTTATCTTTAATGTTATTTTTTTTTAAAAACTTTAATAGATGGATTTTATTTATTAATTTTACCGTATTTTTTTTCATAATCTTTTGATCAAGTTTGCAGTATTTTTTGAACCGCTTAGAGAAAAACTCCTTACTATATTTTTTTCAACTTTTTTTCTAAGGGTAATATTATTAATAATATTATAGAGTTTATTTGAAATGATTTTTATGTTTTCATTAGGGCGAACAGTATGACAAAATCCTTTTTTAACAAAAAAATTAATGTTTTTTTGCTCTATTCTATTTTTTCCAATTGATAATACATTTATTCTATTAGCTATCATTTCAGTTAACTGCAAACCACCCGAAGAAACTCCAATATTTGATTTTTTATAAAGTTTTTTTAGTTCTTTATTATTGGGATTAATAATAATTTCAAAATTTTCTAAATTTATTAAACCATTTTTTATATTAATTTTTTTTGAGAAAATAAAAATAACCTTAAATTTTTTCAACTTGAGATGATTAATGCTGTCTAAAATTTTTTTTAAGTATTTTTTGTTTAAGCTCCCTCCTAGACCAACTAAAATAATATTTTTATTTTTAGTCTTTAATTTTGAGTACTTGTTAATTATGTCTTTTTTGATAATTAAGTATTTTATATTGTTAAAAACATTTTTTCTTTTATTTGGTATTAGGTAATTTATAACAAAATCAACATATTTAGATTTTTCAAAACTGTAATTTAGTTGTAAAAGTTTGCATCCTGTTTTTTTTAATTTTTTAATACTATTTGTACTTATATGTCTATCAATAATAATTTTTCTAATTTTTTTTTCTTTAATTATCTTGAAAATGTTTTTTTTATTTGAATAAATTTTTGTAAAACAATTATATTTAATACCTTTTAATTTATGTTCAACTCCATGAATAAATTTTTTTTCATTAAAACTTCTTAGTTCTTGAGCGATAGATGAACATCTTGATAGGTGTCCGAAGCCAATTTTGTAGTTTGCTTTAACTAAAAAAAGAATCATTTTTTAATTAAATATTCTCCCATCAGTTCAGCAAATTTCCAATCCTCTGGAGTATCAATGTCAATAGCTCTAAATCTATCAACTAAAATAGGCATCGAATGTTTATCAAAAGTATTTAAATTTTTAAGAACTGCGTTTGTCTTCGCCCAATAAAATTGACCAGCATCATGATAAAATGTCTCTAAATCTTGAGACCTTGAATTTCTAAATTTTGTGTTTATCATTGAAATTCGATTATTTTTTTTTAATTTAAGAGCTCTTTGCAATGGATAACTAAATGTTGATACTGTAAAAGCAAAATTTATATTCTTTTTTGTAATCAATTTAAAACCCTGTTTAATATCTTTTACAGAAACAAATGGGCAAGTTGATGACATATAACATATGAATTTTGGTTTTTTTTTTTGTGGAAATAGTTTTTTAATTGCATGAGATATAACTGGTCTTGTATTTATCCTGTCTCCTGACAAATTTTTTGGCCTCAAAAATTTTACTTTTGCTCCATATTTTTCTGAAATTTTTTTTATCTTGATAGAATCTGTAGATACGAAAACATTACTAAAACATTTAGATTTAATTGCAGCTTTAATTGAGTAATATATAATTGGTTTACCAAAAAATAATTTAATATTTTTATTCTTTATTCTTTTGCTTCCTGATCTCGCTGGAATAATACAAATAGGCTTCATTTCCTTATTAAATTTTTTAAATTTTCAATAATCAATTTTATGTCTTTTTTAGTCAATCTTGGATGAATAGGTAAGCTTAAAGCTTTTCTGTAATATGTTTCACAATTTTTTAAAGAAATATTCATTTTTAAAGTTTTGCGATAAAATGGATGTTTATAAATAGGTATATAATGAAAGTTTGTAAAAATATTTCTTTTGATAAGCTTTTTGTAAAGTGTATCTCTGTCGATTAGTTTAGATTGAACTAAAATTACATATAAATGAAATGAAGAGTAAAAATTTTTTTTCACTTTTGGAAGAATTATTGGTAAATTTTTGAGGCTTTTGTTATAAATTTTTGCAATTTTATTCCTTTTTTTTAAAAATCCATTTATGTGGTTCAATTGACTTAATCCTAAAGCTGCATGAATATCTGATAATCGATAATTAAATCCAAGATCTATTTGTTCATAATACCAATTTGCTTTTTTTTTATTTTTCATATGAGTTTTTAATCTGGTAATTCCATGATTTCTTAGTCTCATTAATTTTTCGTAAATATTTTTATTATTTGTTGTAATAATACCTCCCTCTGCACTTGTTATAATTTTAACAGGGTGAAAACTAAAAACTGTAATATTACTAAACTTACAATCACCTATGTGCCTATTCATATATTTTGCGCCAAGAGCGTGCGAGGCATCTTCGATAATTTTAATTCTATATTTATCTGAAATTCTTTTTATTTCTTTTAAATCACAAGGATACCCAGCGAAATGAACAACTATTAAAGCTTTTGGTAAATTTTTTTTTGGTGTTTTTAAAATTTTTTTTTTTAAAAAATCTATATCAATGTTAAAAGTTTCTAAATTTATATCAATAAATTCTACTTTTGCGCCCATATAAATAGCAGCATTTGCTGATGCAACAAAACTGTTAGCTGCAACCCAAACTATGTCACCTTTTGTAATACCTAAAGATGCACAAGCTAAATGCAAGCCACTTGTCGCGGAATTGACTCCGACTGCGTACTTTGATTTAACATAATTTGAAATTGATTTTTCAAATTTTTGAATAAATGGACCTGTGGTTAGGTAATCAGATTTTAAAACTTTTTCTACAGATTTTATGTCAGAATTGAAAATTTGTTGAGTGCTGTAATGAATTTTTTTTTTTGATTTTAATTTCATTTTTCATATTTGTAATTTTTAAGAAAATTTTTTAAATAATTTATACTTAAAAAATCTTGATTTGTATCAGAACTATAATAAAAATCTTTTTTTACAGTTTTTCCTTTTTCTCCTGATTTGCTCGATTGAAATAAATTCATTTTTTTTTTATTAGAAGTCGTTGGTATAATCACAAAATATTTTTTGAATTGAATAACTAAATGACTTTCATCTTTTGCTGTTAAAACCTCATGAATTTTTTCACCAGGTCTAATTCCAATTATTTTAATTCGTTTATTTCCCATAGCTTTAGCTAAATCTGTTATTCTAAATGAGGGTATTTTAGGAACGAAAATTTCACCACCTCTCATTCTTTGAAAAGAGTCATTTACAAAATTAACTGCCTGGTCTAATGTGATCCAAAATCTTGTCATTTTTTCATCTGTAACTGGAAAATAATTTGTTTTATTATTTAAAAGTTTTTTAAATACGGGGATTACTGAACCAGTTGATCCAGACACATTTCCATATCGCACAACTGAAAAAACTTTATTAAATCTGCCGGCATAACTATTTGCAGAAATGAATAGTTTATCTGATGCAAGTTTTGATGCTCCGTATAAATTTACTGGGTTTACAGCTTTGTCAGTAGATAAAGCTAAAACTTTTGAAACTTTTGTCTCTAAAACTGCATTGATAACATTTTCAGCACCATTCACATTTGTCTTAATGCATTCTAAAGGATTATACTCTGCAGCAGGAACTTGTTTTAATGCAGCGGCATGAACTACATAATCCATATCTGTGAAAGCTATTTTAAGTCTCTGCTTATCTCTAACGTCTCCAATAAAAAATCTTAAATTTTTATAATTTGATAAACTTTCTTGCATTTTTCTCTGCCTATCTTCTCCTCTAGAAAATACAACAACTTTTTTTGGTTTAAATTTTTTTAAAAGGTTACGAACAAATTCACTTCCAAATGATCCTGTTCCACCTGTGATTAATATATTTTTGTTTGAAAACATTTCAATGATTTAGATTATTAATTTTAATATGTACACAATTTTTCATAAACTAATTTTAATAACTAATTATGTTTTTTTTGATAAACCAATAAGACATAAGAAAATACCATACAAATACTGAGTTATTTAGATTGCTTTTTTTCCAATTGGATAGCTCACCAATTAAAATTTTTTTCTCAAATATTCCTAAATCAAAAAATTCATCGTCTTTTTTTAATATTTTGATGAGTTTGTCTATCACAAACTCTCTCATCCATTTTGTTTGGGGTGTCTGGTTTGGTCTTTTTGGCATCCAAAAAAATTTTTTATTTATGCTATGCCTTAATATATACTTGCCAACATTCTTTCTAACAAGAAAATCATTTGGAAGACTAAAACAAAAATCTACTAATTTATTGTTTAACCACGGAAATCTCGTTTCTATTGAATGATTCATTGTATTGTGATCTTGTTGCAATAAAGCACGTCTCAGTTTTGATCCAGTCAAATCATTGAACATAGAGTCCTTTAAGGGATCATTAAACTTTTTTTGAATTTTGAATATTGAAACATTATTTTTTATTTTTTTTTTAAAGATTTTTTTGGGGTAATGGATTTTAAGTCCTTGTACTGGTTGAATATTATAGTCTAATTTATTTCGACTAAATGCAGAAATATGATGCTGATACCCTCCCAATATCTCATCAACACCATTGCCATCAATTAAAACCCTGATACTTTTTTTTTTCAAATTTTCAAATGTTTTTGTGCTAGACATTATAGCTAAACCACCAAATGGTTCCTCAATACTTGAAATACATTTATCAAGATAAGTAAAAAAATCTTTTTTGGTAAAGTGTGAAATAATTAATTTTTTTTTAAAATTTTTTGAAAGTTCTTTAGCAAATTCCTTTTCATCATTTTCATCGTCACATGTCCAGTGAACTAAACTATTTATTTTTGTTCCTAATTTTTTTTGAATTAATTTTAAAATTATCACAGATGAGTCCAAGCCACCACTTGTTGCAATAGCAATGTTTTTATCTGATCTTAAACAATATTTGATTGATGAGTCCAAAAGATAATTGAGTTCATTTTTTGCATCTTCAAATTTTATTTTTGAATTTTGTTTTATATTAAGTTCAAACCATTTATTTATTTTTATCTTATGATTTTTGATCTCCAGAAAATATCCTGGTTGAAGAGAATTAATATTTTCAAAAAAAGTTTTATCATCATTTTGATAAACACCATTCATCAAATATTTTGATAGCGTATCTATATTTAATTTTCTTTTAACACCCAATTTAAAAATTGCTTTTTTCTCTGAAGAGATAATAAAATTTTTACCTGAATTATAAAAAAAGACTGGCTTGATTCCGAATCTATCTCTTGCAACAAAGATATTTTTATTTTTTTTATTATAGACACAAAATCCAAACATACCCTCTAATTTCCTTAAACAATTTTTTCCCCAGTGAATGTAGCTATAAAGTAAAACTTCGGTGTCAGATTTAGTTTTAAACCTATATCCAAAATTTATGAGTTCCTTTTTTAATTCAACATAATTATAAATCTCACCATTAAACGCAATAATATATTCATTAAATGTAAAAGGCTGATTTGATCTTTTATTTAAATCTATTATAGCTAATCTATTAAATATAATTTTAACAAAATCATCTTTAAAAAAACCAGTGAAATCAGGACCTCTATGTTTTAAAATAGATTTGTATTTTTCTAAATTTCGGTCAATATTTGTAATAATAAAACCACACATCTAATTTATGTATACATATAAAATAAATTTTGCAAATCTAAAAGATTGATTACGCTTAATATTTAAAATGATTGAAAATAACTTAGAAAATAGATTTAATATATTTAAAAAAAATTTCGAAGAGAAAATATATGGTAAGCAGTGGGAACAAGATAAAAAAAATTTTGATATAGAATTTATCAATGGAGAATTTAAGAATTTAGGTAAATGGAATTTTTTACCGTCGATATACAAAAATCAATTTAAAGATAATGAACTATTAAATATAGATAATAATAATTTAAAAGTAATTCCTTTAGGATCTAAAAAACTTTGCTTGCCAAAAGAAATTGGAAACAAAACCCTCATTTATGCTACAAATTACTTTAAATTGTTGAGCTCATTTATTAGCGAGGAAGGAATAGTTTGCGAAATAGGAAGTGGATCAGGGCTTTTATCTGCTTTAATAAATGAAAAAAAAAATACTACAAATATTCTTGTTGATATACCAAATGTTATGCTGACAGCCATTGCTTTGTATTTTACTTTATTTTCAAATAAAAGATTTTTATTACCTAATGAAATTTTAAATCAAGATAAATTAGATCTTGAAAAATACGATTTTATTTTTCTATTGCCAGATCAAATAAATTTGATACCAAATGAAAGTGTAAATTTTGGTATAAATACCCAATCATTTATGGAAATGGATGAAAGGGAAGTTGATAATTATCTGCAATTCTTCAATATAAAAACAAAATATAATGGTTATTTTTTTTGTTCAAATAGACTGAGAAAAAGACATTATTTTTTTAATTATAAATTTGATTTCTTGAAAGATTTTAAACTAATATTTTTAGAAAAAGATAAAATTTTTTATAAAAATAAATCACTTGCTTCAATGCTTAATCTATTACTAATTAAGAAAAAAGATAAAAAACTAAAAGATATCAAATTTAATATTCTTCATAAAGTTAAGGGTATATTTTATTTTAAACTTAATGAGTTCTTTTATTGGCTTATTAAAGATATAAAAAAATGTTTTATTTATATTCTTAAAAAAAGTAAATTAAAAAAATAAGTGTTTTATTTAAAAGAATTGTAAAAATTTAAATAATTTTTATTGACACTTTCATTATCATTTCCCTCTATCATTAGCCTTAAAAATTTTTTTTTATTTTCTAAATCATATTTATGTCTTATTTTTTTAGACTTTAAATCTTCGATTATATTAATTAAATTTTTCATACTTAGGGAGAAATAAAACATTTCATTATTTTCAAAAACATTTCCTTTATTAAGTTCATCAAATCTATTTAAAAATTTAGGAAACAATATAGGTTTATCTCTCTGGACAGCTTCCAGCAAAATTGAACTAGGGTAAGAAATAATTATATCAGAATTAAAAATAAGTTCAGAAGATGAAATTTCGTTTACTTGATAAGTAAGTTCCAATGGCATTATTTCTCTGGGTTTTGAATTTATTAATACATTATATCCTTTACTTTTAAGTTCATTAATTAATTCATACATTCCCTCTTTTAACTTTGAGCTTTGATTTATAAAAACACCTATACTAAAATTTTTATTTTTCCTCGGTTCTATTTCATATATTTTCTCTAAGTTAGAAATCCATTCCATTGTATATCTAGGTGAGCCCAGATGTTTAAACAATTTTAGTTTATTTATATTTTCTTTACCTAAGTTATTTGCTGCCAAATAGTAATCTGGGATTATTTCTGAAAAATTTGCTGTTGACGGGATAGTATTAATACCACCATGCATCATAATGATAGGTATATTTAATTCTTTTGAAATATTTTTGATAAAAATTTTTTTTTTGGGAGGTAAATCTTCTAGAATTGTGAATGTTTTAACTCTATTAGTATTTGAAATTTTTTTTATAAATCTTGAAGAGAGATAAAAATTTTCATTCCATAAGAATTTCCAGAATCTATATTTGCTAAAATATTTCTTTTTATTAGTATATTTTAAGAGAGAAAAAACTAACTTAAAAAATGTAAAATTAAAATTTTTAATCTGATTATTATTTATAAGTAAACAATTGGTATTATTTGACAAAAAAGCTAAAATTTTGTCGTTTTTTTCATTAAGATTTTGCACTAAATTAAGATTAATTAAAATAACTTTTTGCCCATTATTAATTAAGCTAAAAATAATTGGTGCAAACATATCAATGCTTATTTTAAGGTCTAAGAAGAATACATGCATTAATAAGTTTTACTTTTTCTAATTTATTTTTTTATAATTATATTTATTATTTATAATATTTTTTCCTATAGCATACAAAAATAAAGAATATGGATGATGATGTAATGGCGCAATATTCAAAAAAATTAAACCAGTCAATAAATTTATTTTTTTTATATCTAATCCCTTTATTTGTAGCCATTTTAAATAATATTTTAAATAACTGGTGTAAATTTTTTTCTTTTGAATTGAAAAGTGAATATTATTTGAGTTCCAAAGTACTTTGAATTTATCTTTTCTTACCATTTCATGTGAAACCAATATTCCATGCATTAGTTTGGCATAATCATAATAAATATCTCCATATCTAATATCATTACTAAAATCTTCCCTCCAATCTAAAAGCTTAAAGGTTTTGTTTTTTTTAGAATATAAAATATTTTCAAAATGCAAATCCCCGTGAAAGTTAGCAATTTTACCTTTTGCTAAATAATTCCAATCTAGCTTATTCAGCAAATCTTTAAGTTTTTTTGTTTTTGTTTTATTTAAACTACTTGAATTATCTTTAAGATTAAATTTTTTGTAAAAAAGTTTTATTCTGTCAAAAGTTTTTTTTTTATAAAAATTCATACATTTTTGTTTATAATTTGCATTAAGGTTTTTTTTACTTATATTATGAAATTGCCAAATATAGTTTAAAAGCTTTTTGAATACATTTAAGTTATTTATTTTTGAAAATACTGTTCCGTTATACATTCTATATGAATAAAAGTTTTTTGTACTTTTAAGCAACGTTGGAATATACCTTTGAAGTATTTTTGCTCTTCTTACTCTTTTTTTACTATTGCATCATTTTCAAAGTATTTAATAATTTGATTATCAATAAACCAAATTTTTTCATTTTTTTTATTTAAAATATTGAATTTTTTATTGTTATTTTTAATTTTTTTTTTGGTTGCGTTTAGGGCTGCTAAATTTCCAATATCATTCCAAATAAATTTTTTAGCATGAATCTTGTTGTTTAATTTATTAAGTCCGTAAATTTCTCCTAATTCTATACTTTCACTTTTATTTGTTTCCATATTTTTCCAAAATTGTTGAAAATCTTTTATTCCAGCTAAACCTATATATGTTTTGTTATATTTTCCTGAATTGAATTTTTTATTGAGAAATTTTAAAACTATTTTTTTTTTATCTATTCCGATACCCCTGTATTCATTCATATTTTTTTTTTCAGAATAACCAATCCAATTCTTACTTAAACTTGGAATTTTACCCTCAAAAATTGTATCACAAGAAACAAAAATAAATGGTGATTGAAGATATTTTTTTGCTTTAAGTAATGTTAATCCTAAACCCGAACCCTTTCCTTTAAATTTTTTTACATTTACAAAATAAAATTTTTTTTTTGGGTAGGCTATTTTTAAAAAATTTTTCACAAGCTCTCCTTTATAACCAAGTGGAATAACAAATTCTGAATTTGTTGGAAATTTATCTATTATATGTGCAATAGCTGGCTTTAGGTCAATTTCGACCAGTGATTTATTTAGATTTTTAGTTAAATTGCCGAGTCTAGTTCCAATACCTGCTGTGGGTATACAAACTTTTATTTTTTTTTGACCCATTTATCTGTTGTAATCGTCGGATAATCTTACCACGTCTTTCAATTGAGGAGTACTGGCCTCTAAATAAACTGAATTAGTTATCGCTTCCATTCTATGTACCATTTTTGGGGGCAAAACCAATGATTGATCTTTTTTATATATTCTTGATCTAAGTTTATTTTTATTTTTACCAAGATAAATTTTTAAAAATCCTTTCAGAACATAAATAGTTTCATGTTTTTTATTATGGTATTGCAAACTACACCTATGACCTTTTTTCATTTTAAGTTTTTTTAAACAGTATTTTTTATTTAATAAAATTAATTCTTCACTTCCCCATGGTTTTTTTATTATTTTATTTTTCATAGCTTATATTTTTTTAAATCAGGATTATTATTAAAAAAATTTTCATAAAAATTTTTTACATACATTTGTATTGACCATTTACTCATAAAACCATACTTATTTTTCATCCATGCCATTCCTTCTTTAACCCAGAGCCTCACATTCTCATCGAAATCTTCGGTTCTAATTACTTCATGTTGATTTAATAAATAGTTTTCATTCTCCTCTATCCAAACCTCACTAGTAATTGCTGCCGCCCAATCATTCATATAAGCTTTTGCTATTAACTCACTTTCAAGACCATACCCTCTAAAATTTGTTCCATCAAACAAAAGATTTAAGTATCCAGGTTTTTTTTTATTCAAAATATTTTCAATAAACTCTCTTCTCAGCATCAAAGCATTATTATGTATGTACCAAAAAAATTTTAATTTTGTTTTTTTTAAAAAAAATTTTTCTCCCCATTTTTTTGAGCAAGGTGATAAAATTCCAATTTTGCTATTTTTTTTAAAAATATCCATTAGTTTTTTTATAAAAGCTTTTTTTTGAACTTCTGTATCATTTGTTAGAAATAAGTAATAATCATACTTGTCAAATAACTTTTCTTTAATCATGTTATCTAAAGCAAAATTCATACCTCTCGGAAATCTTAATCCTTTTTTTTTTGCCTCTTTCCAGTCTGCCCTCCATGTTGTTTTTTTAGATATTAATTTTTTTTGTGATCCGGCATCAACTATATAAATATCTGTATATTTTTTATTGTATTTTTTTATTTTGTTAAATAGCGTGAGAGTAACCTTGGGTAAATTTCTATTTAAAATAATTGTTGCAGTTTTTTTCATAAATTAGTTTATTAACTTGAATAGTTTGACGTACCTTAAGATAGATTTTTCTACATCTGCCTGTAAATATTTATCAATATTAACATTCTTTTTTTGTAGAAATTTTTTTGCTTCGTCTTTCATTCTTAAAAACTTTTTATCAGAAAATATATAGTGTCCAGAAATTATTGCCTTTTCATAATCTGTTGTAGATGTATTTGGCATCATCCACTTTTTCCATTTATTTGAATTATAAGAAATTTCAATGAACTCTTCTATGAATTTATTTAGATTAAATTTTTTAAATAATCTTATAATTGATTTTGATTCAGCTACACCAAACTCTGGTGCAACATTAACAGAATGAATCCCTAATATTGGATGCCATTTCAAGCTATCATCACTTAAATAATCACCGTTATGTTCTTTCATAAAAATATTGTATTTTTTACAAATATCAATCATTTTTGGTAATTGAATTTCTACTGGAAGCTCGTTTTTAATTCTTACTGGACTTTCAAAAGATCCTATATTTCTTGTTTCTAGGACTCTTGTTCCTGATTGAATTACAACAAAATTTGGACGTTGATATCTTTTTTTATCACAAAAATTATAAATTTTATTTAAGGTATCTTCTAGCTCAAAAGGAGAATTGGTAGTTCCACTTTGCTCCTCTGTACCAATTTCAAAAACTAATTTTTTTTTTTGCTTAAGACCATATTCACAGCAATACTCGTATAATTCAAACAATCTTGATAAAGCTTGAGATGCTGATGGAGGTTTTTTCAAACCCATAGATGTATCAATATGCAAAATTTTAAAACCTGAGTCTATATCCTCTTTGAAAGATTTTTTTGCCGACTTCATAGCTTCATTTAAAGATAATTTGTTATTTATTTCCAAATTGTTTTGCCATGGACCCCCATGATCACGTGCCAATATAATATTTTTTTTTTTATCTCTTTTCTTAACGTAACTTGAGTACTTCTCTGTAGTCCAATTATTTACGTACCCTCCACCGAACAATCTTGAGTCAATCTGTCTTCTACTCGCTATCAAAATTATTGGAATTGATTTCTTGTTTGCAATGCTTATTGCTGCATTTACTGAGTTGAAGCTCATAGGTCCAACACCTAAAACTGTTTTTTTACTTTCAATAATTTTCTTTAATCTTTCAATCATTAATTATATTTTTTTTAACAAAATTAAATAAGTTGCCTTTTCTAAAAAAAAAACCCTTAACCCCACATTTTTTTGCAAATATCATATCTGTTTTTTTATCTCCAATCATAAATGATTTTTTTTTATTTATGGCAATTTTTTCTTGTAATTTTTTAAACATCCCAATTCCAGGTTTTCTACAGCTACTCTTCTTTTTATATCTTTGGATTACACCGTCTATATGATACGGAGAGAAATAAAAAACATCAATTTTTGTATTTATTTTTTTCAAATCATTTTGCATGAAATTATGAAGATTCTTTACATCTTTAACTTTAAAATAATTACGGGCTATACCAGATTGATTTGTTATTACTGCAACATAAAAATTTTCTTTTTTTAAAAATTTAATTGCAGATTTAGCACCTTTAATCCATTTAAATTTATCAAGGTGCCCTACGTAACCTCTATTCTCATTTAATACACCATCTCTATCTAGGATTGCAACTTTTCTACTTTTTTTATTCATTTAGGGATCACTAAACTTCATCATCAATATTAGAGGTAGACAGAACACACTCATTACATATTGAATTTTTATAATATTCACCTTTTTTATGAAGTTCACGTAAATGATTAATTAAACTGTTATTCCAGGCGTCTGAAATACTTTGATTTTTAAGTTCACTTGTATCAATATTATGTAAATTATTTTCCTGTGATACCGGCTTATCTGTACTCAGTTTTGCAATGGGCAGCTTAGCTGCAAAAAAAGTGCAGCATGGCAAAATTGAACCATCATACCTTACCGTCAAATGGTAGAACGGTTGTGCGCAATTAAAATTTTTTTTTTCTTTTGAGCTTTTTGTGGGTTTCATAATGTTCACTAAATCTTGAACACCTAAACAATCTGCTTTATCTTTCCAAAAATTGATAAAGTCATCATATTCATGTTTATTTAAATCAGTTTTTACGAAATTAACTCTTAAGGTTGGAAGTTCTTTACTTAGTTTTTTTTTTAAATTTATAAAATTTACCGTATTATCTACTACTGCTTTAAAATTTCCACCTTGTCTAATTTTATCAAAAGTTTCTTTAGTAAAAGCATCTATTGATACTTGTATTCTGGTTAAACCAGAATTAATAATTTCTTCCGCGATGTTGCCTTTTAACAAAGACCCATTTGTACTGAGATATATATCGAGTATTCCTTTTTCTTTTGCATATTTGATAAATTTAATAATGTCTTTTCTTATCAATGGTTCATTAATATAATTTAACCTTATAGCCTTTAATCCCTTTGTAACTCCATCGTCTATTATTTCTTTAAATGCTTCAAAACTAAACCAAGTGCTTTTTCCCCTTCCTTTGGTATTCTCTGCCGACCAAGTACACATTTCACACGTAAAATTGCATGAATAATTGAGTTCAAAATCTATCTGCAATGGATAATTGGGAATTATTTCAAGTGTTGATGCTTTTTTCCATAATTCTCGATACTCCCTATATTTTTTTTTGTCTGAATATTTTTCAATTATCTTATGAACATCTCTGCCCAAAATTGTAGTGACTTCTTTTTTTTCCGGTCTTTTTACAACTTTAATCATTTTTTTTTTTTATGTTAACCTTTATATGCCCTTATTTTAACAATTTTTCCAATACTATTGGTCTCTATTATATCGAAAACACATATTTTTTCTTTTTTTGATACAAAAATTTCTAATTCACAAAATATTATATTATTAAGATAAAAATTATTAATGCTTTTGACCTTTATTTCGGGAACATCTTCAAAAATTTTTTTATTTGCTTTTAAAACTTCATCTTTACCGATTGCTTCTATGTCCCAATCTTTTAAAATTATGTTATCATCAAACATATCGCCCAGGGAGTCCAAATCTTTACTATTAAAAGCAGATTGATAACTATTTAATATTTTTTCTAAATTCATAAATTAATATGTCTAACATATATATAACTGTATAATCATGTCAAAAGGAAAAATGCTTTAGCGATCATAAGTGAAAATTTATCCTATATGAATATAGAAAAACCTGAAATTGTAGCGCAAATTTTTTTATATAATTAGTTATTTCTAAAAATTAAGATAATTCTTTTAATCAATCTACGTCTACTAATTAAATGCAAAAATTTTCTATATTGAATGTATAATTCTAAAATGTGTTTTGTAATCCTTGTTATAATATTTTTTTTCTTAAATAAGTTTTCGACTTTTCTTTTGACGAAATTTGGATTAAAGCGAAAATTACTTTTTTTTAATATCATAAATGATTTTGTCTCATTAGAAATATCTTTTAATAATCTCAAATAATTTTCCTCAGCCTTTATATAAATTTCATGATCATCTCCCTCAAAAAAATTAGTATCAAAATCTCCATATTTTCTTCCCTTAAATTCACATGTGGTTTTAATATTTTTTGGTAATGCACTAAAATAATTTTTTAAAGCGAATTGCCATAATTCAAATTCATCTTCATAATAAACAGCATTCGACCACTTTAATTTTTTTGGTGTGATTGAAAAAAAATTTTCTTCTTTAAATTGATTAAGATTTTTTTTATTAAAATATAAATACTTTCTTACACTATCTCCCTCCGGCCAATCGCGATTATGCAATGGTGCAAATCTTTGATTTTTATATTCAACTTGAGCAAGAAAAAAATTATTTATTTCTATAGAAGTTCCAATATATAAAAGATCTTTCAGAGCATACGGTCTATTTAACCAAAATTCAAAACCACATACCAAACCCCTAAAATCATCTTTTAAAATATTTTTTTTTCTATCTATTTCTTTTAAAAAAAAGTTTATACATTTTGATAAATCAATTTTTAAGTCTGCTCTAATTTTAACAATATAATCAACTTGGTTTTTTATATGCTCTACTCCTTTTAGACTAGCATAGTTTATTCTTAACCTATTATCAGAAGTATCTCCCGAATATAATATTGGTTGGCCAGGATCATTTACAAATAAAAGATCAACATTTTGTAAATCAGCATTATTTAGTTTGATATTATCTTTTTCACTTGGCCAGGTACAGTAAACAATCTTTTTGAAAAGCTTTCCATAATTTCTAATATTATATTGAATAGCATCATTACTATTGTACTTTTGGTTATAAGTTCTTAAATCTGACTCGATTCTTCCCTGAATGACAAGCCCAAAACTTTTTGACTTTGGATTATTTAATTTCATTTTTGATATTGAATATTTTTAAAAAGTAATTAATAAAATGTCACCTTTAAAAAATATTTATAATAAGCTATTTTTTTATCAAATAACTACTTAATATCAAATAATCTATTTTATATCTGGAAAAACATTCTAGTGCATCCTTAGAGGTATTTACTATTGGTTGACCTTTAATATTAAATGAAGTGTTTAATAGCACTGGCACTTTCGTAATATTTTTAAATTCTTTAATAAGTTTCCAAAATTTATAATTATTTTTTTTTGAAACACTTTGAACTCTACATGTGTTATCAACATGGATTACAGCAGGGATTTCCTTTGCTTTTTTTTTAACAGCATCACAAGCAATAAGCATGTGAGGGCTTAGTTGATTTATTTTAAAATAATCATATAAATTTTCTTCAAGGACAGCAGGTGCGAATGGTCTAAAATATTCTCTAAACTTAACATTTTTATTAATATGATCTTTCATCTTAATTGGGAAAGGGCGGGATAATATACTTCTATTACCAAGTGCTCTAGGTCCAAATTCAGCACCATCTTGATACCAAGCAACTATTTTTCCATTTGCTAGTAATTTTGCAGCTTCTTCAAAAATTTGGTTTTTATAGTTTTTAAATTTAAGTCTACTTTTTTTTATATTAGTCAAAATTTGTTTATTGTTATCTCTTAAGCCAGAATAAAAATCTAAATTTTTTTGAATTTTTACTTTTCGATTATTTTTAATTTCACTTATCAAACAAGATCCGTATGATGTTCCAGCGTCTCCACTTGCAGGTTGCACAAAAATTTCTTTAAATATTTTAGATTTACTAATTTTACCATTTAAAGAACAGTTAAGACCCACACCTCCGCTAATACACAAATAATTTATTTTAGTTTTTTTTTTTAATAATTTAAGTTGGTATAAAACAATTTCTTCAAGTCTATCCTGAAGGGCGGCAGCTATATTTTTATGATGATCAAGTATTTTGCTACCTTCTTTCCGCCTCTTGCCAAAAATATAAAAAAATTTGTTACTTAGCCATGTGTTTCTTTGATTTTGATAAGATATCCAATCTAAATTTATAATATATTTTAAAGGATCTTTTTTATCAATTTTTATAATTTCTCTAAAATAATCTATATATCTTTTGTTTTTTCGAAAAACTTTTTTTCGTGAATTTCCGTAAGGAGCTAGACCCATAATTATGCCTTCATCACAATAAATTTTCCAACCTAAATAAAAGGTAATTGCAGTATAAAATAATCCTAAAGAGTCTGGATATTTATTTTTGTCGTGGATTACTTTTATATCTTTTTTATTTCCAATTGCAAATAAAGCTGAGTTAATTTCACCTATACCATCGTATGAAACGATTAAAGATCTTTTAAAACCACTGGGGAAAAATGTACTAGCTAAATGGCATAGATGATGATTATTAAATTCTATTTTTTTTTTAAATCCTAATTTTTTTCTAAGAAAATTTTCTGTGTTAAATAAATTCTTAATTCTCAAACTATCATCAATAACTGCCTTTATTCTGTAATTATCTTTAATTGCTAATTTAAAATATTTCTCTCTTATCTGAAGTAAAGGATCATTTCCGTAAGAAATAATATCTATATCTTTAATTTTTAATTTTGAAATTTTCAAACAATCCTTTATTGCGTTAACGGGAAAACTTCTTGTATGTTTTTCTTTATTATACCTTTCCTCCTCGCATGCGGCGATTAACTTACCATCAATAGTTATACTTGCAGATGTATCATGTCCTCCATAGTGTAATCCTAATATTTTCATATTATTAACGCACTTTAATTTAAAGATTTATTTTGAATTTGAATTATATCTTTTAAAGTTTTTGATAAATTTCGCTCAGATACTTCAGTCATCTCTATGTCATTATCAATATCATAAATACCTAATCTGCCAGAAAACAAGCTTCCTGATCTCAATTTAGAAACCCTAACAATACAAGACAAACCTATTTTTGAAACATAAGAAATTTTTGTTCTGAGTTTGTTTGGTATCTCACCATCATTAATCATTTCCACTTGATTTGAAATTTTAGTAAAAATAGATCCTCTTTCTTTACTACTAGAAACCACAACATCATAATTACTATTTATTAACTGATTAATCATTTTATCAAAGATTTTTGGATTTCTTAAAGGGAAATTTTCAGTAGCCATTACGATAATGTCTGGTGAAACTCCTTTTTTTTCAAGTTTATTAACAAAATAGGAAACTATTGTTTTGATATCAATAAAATTTTCTGAGAGGTTTTTAGGTCTTAGGAATGGAACTTTAGCGCCATTTTTAATAGCGATTTTTTTAGAATGAAGATTGTCTGTTGCAACATAGGTATCTTTTATAATTTTTGATTTCTTAAGTTGTTCAAGAGTAATTTTTAATAATGATAAATTCTTATCAATCTGTAAAGATTTTCCTCTGAGTGGAACAATTGCTACGCAATTAATGTTTTTCAAATTGTCTATATTTTTTGATTCATAATCAGAGCTTAAAGATTCAAGTATATTAACAATTCGCTTACATCTCTGAGGTTCCATATCCTGATTTACACCATGCCAATGATAAACACTTGCTTCGGGTTCATAGATTATATTATAACCTTTTTGGATCACGGCATGTCCCCAAATTCTATCTTCTATATGCTGGGTTCTTTCATCAAAAGGGATTTTTTTCCATAATGATTTTTTGAACGCACTATTTGCATTATGAAAAAAAGTATCTTTTTTTTGAATCTTTTTATCCGGACCAAATAAATTAAACAAATCCCTTTTGTCAAAATCACTTGAGTAACTTAAAGGTTTTTGTCTTCCATAAACTCCTGCTATTTTGCTATTTTTTAAATTGCTAATTAGATTAGTTAGCCAATAGTCATCTACAGGTATGCAATGTGCTGATAAACACACTATAATTGAACCTTTAGATTTTTTAATTCCAAAATTAATAGCTTTGCCTGGTAAAAATTTTTTTATTTTTACAATTTTTATTGGATATTTTTTTGCTTTTAATACAGTTTTGTCTCTAGATGCATTGTCTACTAGAATAACTTCAAAATTTTTGAATTTTTGAGTGAAAATTTTTTGAAGACAGGGTTCAATCCATCTCTCCTCGTTTTTTGTTCTAATAATAATTGATACCTTAGGTTTACTTTTCATTTAATTTTATACTTTTTAGCCAACAATTCTGCAAAATCAAAATCAATTGGCCTGTCAATGTTAACTGCTTCAATATCATCAACAACTACACCTATTGGTTTTTTTCCTAAACAAAAATTTTTTTCATTATAAGTTTTTAGAAGCTCAAAACTTCTAGCATAAATTCCACCTGAGGTGCAATACAATTCGGGCAGATCTTGCCTAGAAATAAATTTTTCAACATTTTTATTTTTAATAAAATTACTAAATATATTATCTATATGACTCAATTTTTTTGCTCTATATGGATGTTCATGCTCAATTCTTTTTAAAGTAACTACACAATTAGTTTTTTTTTGGATCAAAAGTTGAATAATTTTTTTTAAAGTTTTAACTTTTATAAACGGGCAAGTTGGGGCCACTTGCAAAACAAAATCAGATTTATATCCTTTTTTAAATTCTTCCATTGCAACGTACTTAACCACTGAAGTCAGTGGTGTTTTATCTAAAGCGAGTTTGCCTGGTCTGACAATAGTTTCAATTTGAGGAAATTTTCTTTTTGTTATTTGTATTATTTTTTTGCTATCTGAGGATAAAATAACTCTGTTAATTTCCTTTATTTTGAGCAAATTTTTTATTGAATAAAAAATTAATGGAATTTTATTTAGTTTTTTAATATTTTTTCTTGGTATCCCTTTTGATCCACCTCTAGCAGAAACTACAGCTATAATATTAAATTTTTTTTTCATACACATATAAATAGGTACTTTTATTTTTAATAAATTCCAATCCTAATCCTGGCTGATTTTTAAATATTAATTTTCCTTTGCTAATATTAAAATTATAAACTTCAAAGGGTTTATGATAAGGATTTTGTAGAATATTTTTTTCAATTAGAAGGGGCTTTTTTAAGGATACAGCAAAATTTAGATTAGAACAAAAATTTATCTGATTACACCAACTGTGTATAACTAATTTTTTTTTATTTACCTTTTTAGAAATTAATCTCAATTCATCAAATAAAAGAAGGTTTGAGTCAGGCTGACAATAATTAATTAAGTTTTTACTTTTCCAATTCAAAAAAGCACTATAACTATTAAAATGCTCTCCTATAGCAATATCTATTTTCGGTGTAAAATTTTTTTTTTGATAATTTTTAATATTTCTTTTAAATGGTTCTTCAATAAATAAGAAATTTAAATCGTAAAGAGTATCAAAAAAATATTGTGTCTCTTTTGTTTTTTTACACCTACAGCCAAAATCAATCATAAGCTTAAAATTATCTCCAACGTTCTTTCTGAGTAATCGAGCAAAATCAGTTATTTTTTTTATATCGAAACCAGGAGGATTTTTTAATCTTTGGGAATGAGTTAAATTACTTATGGGCATCATTGGTCTAAATTTATAACCTACATATCCTTTATTTTTAAATTTCAGTGCTTCATCAATTAAATTTTCATATTTTTGATTTTCAAATATCATTCCACCACTTGCATAAAAAGAAATAAGATTACTTTTGTTGCAGTTCTTATTAATCAATTTGGCTACAGAAATATTTTTTTTTTTAGCTTTGATATCTAAAATTGCTTGATCAAATGAAGATAAAATAAGTTTTTCCTCTTTCTTTTTAATTTTCTTTTTTAATTTAAATAAATCAATTTCATGTAAATCTTTATTTCTAAAATACTGATTGAAAATTTTTTCGATTGATTTAACCATTTTTTGTGGTGAAGTAATGTATGGTGAAGGTTCTCCATAACCATAAATATCATAATCAGTGTTTAACTTAATAAATACAAAGCCCTCTTTAAAAAATGTAGGAAATGGTTTTAAAGGCAGTTTTTTTTTTGTTTTTAAATGATAAATAAATATATTTATTATTTTCATGAATAGATATACTGATTTATTTAAAAATATATCTGTTAGAAATAGACTTTGCTAATTTGTCCATTGAATTAATCAACTCTTTAAAATCTTTATAAGATATTGGTTGCAAAGGATCTACAGCTGAATTTTCTGGGTCAGGATGAACTTCTAGCATAATCCCGTCTGCTCCACTTGCAACAGATGATAAAGACATTGGTTTCACCCATGGCCTCCAAAAAGTAGCATGTGACGGGTCTACTACAATTGGTAAATGAGTTATCTCTTGTGCTGCAGGAACAACTTGCAGATCCAATAAAAAACGCGAGGTAGATCTATGTGTGTGAGGAACTGAAACACCTCTTTCACATAAAATAATTTTTTCATTTCCCTCAACCAATGCATATTCAGCTGAGCCTAACCAATCGCGCAATGATGAGCCATAATGTCTTTTAATCATAAGAGGTTTTTTTGTTTTTGCAGCTGCAGTGATTAATGGATAATTTTGCATATTTCTCGAACCTATTTGAAGAATATCTGCAACCTCACATATCATAGGTAAAAATTTCTCCTCCATAACTTCAGTAATAATAGGAATATTATATTTTTCTTTTGCTTGACCCAGCCAACTTATACCCTCCTCTCTAGTCTCATTGTATTTTTCATTTCTGTAAGGAAATGTAAGAGGTTTAAATGCTCCACCTCTTAAAAAATGTGCACCAATATCTTTTACATTTTTAGCTGCATCAAATATTAATTCTTTACTCTCCACCATATTTGGTCCAGCAAATATTGGGATTAATTCACCGCCAAACTCTATCCCTGAAATTTTAAATTTTGATTTATGTTCTAGATTTTTTTTTGTGGCTAAGGGAAACTTTGATTTAAGATCTTCCTCGCTTATATCTTTTCCTGGAAATTTATTATCCATTTTGTGACATAATTAACTTAATTTTATTAAAATCTTTAAAATTATTAACAATTTGAAATGCTTTAACTGCTTGATCGAGATTCATCTGTAAACCATTCTTGCACTTTTTATTTCCATATTTCAATAATTTAGTTTTTTTGGGAAAATAAATTATATCAAAGATATCTGCTTTTTTATTAGATTTAAAAAATTTAATAAGATTATTCGAGTCTTTCTCTATTAACTCGGAGTTTTTTTTGATAAAATTTTTGTAATTTTTGTTCTTGCTTTTTTTTATCTCAGGAAAATTTGTAAATGGAGATAATGCCTTTAAATTAAAATATCCCTCTTTATTTTTAATCCAAGAGTCAAAACCTATACTTGTTGTATTAATTATTAGATCAAAATTACTAATAAAATTTATGTCAGAAATTCTTTTTAAAATTTGAATTTTTTTCAATACAGCAAGTCTTGAGATATACTTTTTTAACTTAACTGAATCTCTGTTATAAAAAAAAAATTTAGAGGATTTAAAATTATTAATTGATGCATAAATAACTGATTTTCCAGCACCACCACAACCTAAAATCAATATTTTTTTTTTATCTTTAAAATTTTTTAAAGAATTAATTGCTCCGAAATAATCAGTATTAAATCCATATAATTTATTTTTTTTTTTTAATATAGTATTAATCGAACCAATTTTTTTTGAAGTTTTATCTAAATTATCTAAATATTTCATTATCTCAACTTTATAGGGGGCAGTTACTGAGCCGCCAATAAAGTTTGAATTTTTTTTTAAATACTCAATAAATTTTTTTAAGTTTTTTTTTTTTAGATCTGCAGGAAACATTCTGATGCTCATTTTTTTTTTCTTATACACCTTATTCCAGAGCTTAGGTGATCTCGCTCCTTTAGAGGGTGTGAGGCCTAAAATTAATGCAAATTTTCCATTAA